>Ga0208742_1000370_pt1 | contig 17205 bp, 19 predicted proteins | sample CryBogCBH28Sep08_FD_184601 | JGI IMG/M metagenome (GOLD analysis project Ga0208742, IMG submission 184601) | Freshwater microbial communities from Crystal Bog, Wisconsin, USA - CBH28Sep08 (SPAdes) (version 2) | ecosystem: Environmental > Aquatic > Freshwater > Lake | place: Crystal Bog... | reverse complement strand
GGCCGCTCAGGTAGCCAAGAAGGCTCACAAGGAGCGTTTGACGCTCAAGCAGTCGGTGCTGGCACTGGGCTTCTTGACCGAGGAGCAGTTCGACGCGGCGATTGTGCCCGCCGACATGACGCACCCGTAGCCCCCTAGTAACTATTGAAAACAGCCATCGCTTCTTGATGGTGAACTTCGAGATATTCAGGCGACGGTTCGAATCCTTGTGCGACCTGCAGGGGCTTGCCATTCAATCCCCGGTAGGTTTCGTACTGTTCGAGATACGGAGATATTTCGATCTTGTAGCTCTTCGGATCGACTGTTACCAGCTTCGCATCAAAGAGTGTGTGGCAGTCCCGGCGAAGGAGGAGGCCTGCATCCGAGTGGTGTTGTCCGACTTCGGCGTAACTGTACAGGTGTGCTGCTTCAAGTACTTGGGGTGGCTGAACTCCGGTGAATGCGCATCGCTCGCCAAAGCGGTCGAGCATCGCAAATCGGAATGCTCGCTGCCCCCTCCGTCGCCGAACGATTGCCTCCGAGTGACCACCCACCAAGAACTGGATGGTGTCTGGAGGGAAGTCTGCGCGTAGGTCGACGCTTCGCCCAGAGAGTTCTTCCAAAATGGGGCCCACGGCATCCGGCTTCAAAGGCCGAATGGAATTTATGCCTTTGGCTGAGATGAGGGCCGGTTCGATGGCTTTGGATGAAATCCGACGAACTCCCTCATTCCAATTGAGCGAATAATTTGCCCGAAACTGCGTCACCGATTCAAAGATTCTGATGATTTCAGAGTCGGGAATAATTGATTGACACGACTTGTTGACGCATCGGTAGTCGGCTGTCCTCTTTCGGAAGTCGGGCGAAGAGCTACCGCAACGTGGGCAACGAAGCATGGCCTTTGGTTGATTCAGCATGACATCCAGTGCATCGACAATGCTCCAGCCAGCGAGATAGTCATCCTCACGAATGATTACCAAGTCACCTACTTTGACGCGCTGCCAATTGGGCACGTTGTCGTCATACGAGTAGTAATTACTGATGTTGTCGTCGTAGACGTTTGAACTAGTTTTTGAAATGAAGAGCCAAGCTCGCTCAAAGACAGGCTGCATGTTGGCAGCTTACGGGATCTGAGCTCAAGCGCTAAGGATCTGCCTCTACGAGACCGGCAGCCCCCACAGCGCCATCCAACGACTCAGGTCTTTCTCCATCGGGAGGTCCTTGTCGAGGAACGACCGCACGCGAAGCTCCAGCTGGTTGTTTCGGTTGTTGTTATCCGTAGGGGCGAATGGATACCACGTGCCCTGCTTGAGCAAATACACCATCCGCACCCCGCCCTCGCCCGGTGGGGAAGCGGGAGCGAACCCAAAGACTGCACAGAGCAGTCGTGGGCCGAGTTCGTGCTCCACCATCGAGGAATTCGCACTGTGAATTCGGGTGACGAGTTCGTTGAGGTCCGGGTTCTTCACCAGGAGCCACTTGAAACCAAGTTCGTCAGTGGTGATGTGGGCTTCGTCGCTGCCGGCCTCAAAGTTGAGCAACGTCATGATGTCGGCGTCGGTGGCCAGCTGCGTTTCGCCGCTTCCCGCCTTGAAGCACAGCCCCGCCTGACCCGAGGTGACCAGATCGAGTTCGACCTGAAGTGTGAGGGCCGCACTGGGAAGTGCAAACAGATTGTCCAGCTTGGGCGCTACCTGCTTGGTGCGACCAAAGAAGCGATCGCTAAACCCCACTAGTGCTGCGCGTCGAGCTCGCGCTGAATCTTGTTCAGCTGATCCAGCCGCTTCTCGAGCGACGGGTGCGTTGAGAAGAGTGAGGCGGCGGTGCCTGGTGCCAGAGCCGGCGCGAAGAAGAAGGCGTTCATGCCTTCGGCCTTGCGCAGGTCGGTCCGTGGAATTTTGCCCATGTCGCCGGTGATGTTGATGAGAGCTGACGCGAGAGCGCTGGGCTTGCCAATCAAGATGGCACCGGATCGGTCGGCGGAGAGTTCTCGGTAGCGCGAGAGGGCCATCGTCAAGATGAATGCCACCACCGAAATCACCATTGACAGCAACATGACGCCCAGCTCAATAACGGCCACGTTGTTGCCGTCGCGGCGGTCATTGCCACCACCCAACAAGGCGCCCCACATGGCCATACGCGACACGAGGCCCGCCAACATGCCAACACCGGAGGCGATGGTCATGACCGCGACGTCACGGTGGGCGACGTGGCTGATTTCGTGGGCGAGGACCGCCTCGAGTTCCTCGTCGTTCAAACGACTCATGATGCCGCGGGTGGCGCAGACCACGGCGGCCTTCGGGCTGCGTCCCGTGGCGAAGGCGTTGGGGATGTCCGTCTCGGCGATGCCGATTTTGGGCTTGGGCATATTGGCGAGTGCGACAACCTTGTCAACAATGGCGTGCAGGCGGGGCTCCTCTTCGGGGGTCACCACGTGGGCGTTCATAGAGAACATGGCGAAGGAGGCGCTGAAGAAGTACTGGACAAACAGCATCACGGCGGCCATGACCAGCACAATGCTCATGGAGACACCGAGGTAGAGCAAGATGCCCACAATGAGGGCGTAGAGGGCGACGAGCAGGCCACCCGTGATCAACATCCGAAAATTCAAACCGGGGTCTGACTCAATACCGTGGTTCGTAGCCATCTCGCCAACTCCTTTGGGTGTGTTGTCGCTGCGCCTTCACCAAGAAATACGCTGATCTCAGCCTATTGGCAGATATCCAGCGATACCGACGTTTCGGACCCTTTGAGGACCCGTTATCGGTCGAGGGCGCGATCTTGTTCGTGCGCCTGACCAGCGATTTCTTCGCGATAGGCCTCGAGGGCCTCGCTCAGTGCGTTGTCACTTATGCCCAACATACGCAGCGCCAACAGACCAGCGTTGGTTGCGTTATTGATGGCGACGGTGGCGACGGGCACGCCGCGGGGCATCTGCACGATAGACAGCAGGGAATCGAGACCGTCTAAACGGGGCTGGGCGACGGGGACGCCAATGACAGGCAGAGTGGTGAGCGCAGCGACCATGCCGGGCAGGTGGGCGGCGCCACCGGCGCCCGCAATGATGACCTTGAGGCCACGGCCCTTGGCCTCCTTGGCGTAGGCGACCATAGCTTCGGGGGTGCGGTGGGCCGAGACCACGTGAATCTCGAAGGGGGTGCCAAAACGGGTCAGGATGTCGGCGGCGGCGACCATGACCTCGTGGTCGGAGGAACTTCCCATGATGATTCCGACGAGTGGCGCTGTGGTCATGACGACTCCTTCGTGCTGGTCCCGTAGGCACGGGCGCTCTTCCATGCTGTCACTTTTGCTTCCTCCACCGTGGCACCGAGCACCGTCACGTGCCCCAGCTTGCGGCCGGGTCGCCACGACTTGCCGTAGTCGTGGACGAAGGCACCCGCTACCGCCTTGGCGTCAGCAATCGATCCTGGGGCGTCGGCCCCGACCACATTCACCATGACTGCCGCCGGCGCCTGAGGCGTGGTCGGCCTTAGGGGCTGTCCGGAGACAGCCAGGAGGTGGTTGACGAACTGACTGGTCTCGCAGCCCTCGATGCTCCAGTGTCCGGAGTTGTGGGGGCGTAGGGCGAGTTCATTGATGACGAGGCCCTGCGGGGTGACGAAGTATTCGACGGCCATCACGCCAACCAGACCAATGGTGTGGGCGAGAGTGCGGGTCAGCACATCGGCTTCGTCGTGCAGTGCCTGATCGAGGTCGGAGGGAAACCGCACCTCGTTGCACATGCCATCGGCCTGGACGGTGGTCACCAGGGGGTATGTAACGACGTCTCCGGAAACCCCGCGGGCGATCATCTGGGCGACTTCGGCGACCAGGTCGACTCGTTCCTCGAGAACGATGTCCACCTGTCCTGGCATCTCCGACAGCAGCGCCAGCGTCTCGTCACGTGAGGTGGGGAAGAGGACGCCACGGCCGTCGTAACCACCGGTGGCCGTTTTGACGACAGGTGGGCCGCTCAGGCTCTCCAAGAAGTCCTCCACGCCGCTCAGGTCGCCGTTTCGAACGAGGTGAAAGGCCGGCACTGGCAGTCCGGCGGCGCGAAAGGCCTCGCGTTGGTGGGCCTTATCAACACTGTGGGCCAGAGCATCGGCTGAGGGCCGCACCACGGCCCCTTCGGCCTCGAGTTGGCGCAGCACCGGCAGTGAAACGAGTTCGTGGTCAAAGGTAATGACGTCGCTGGCTTCGCGAAGGTTTTGCAGGGCTTCACGTGACGTGGGCTGGCCGAGCACGACCTGGCTGCAGCGATCAACGGCGCAGTCCTCGCTCGATGAGGCCAGAACCACGATCTCGACGTTGGCAGCCGAGGCCTCTTCGGCCATCATGCGTGCCAACTGGCCCGCGCCAACAACACCAACGCGTAGGGGAGTGCTCACCCCTACAGGCTAGGCGGTCATCAAATCACCGCTCCACCTTGTCTACACTGGCTCTATGAACCAACTGGCAGCACTTCTCTCCCTGGCCCTCGGTGTCGTCGCCCTCACGATTGGTGTGCAGCGCATTTTCTTCAACGAGACGATGGCCGCCGTGGCGCAGCGCTTGGGGTTCCCGAAGACTGCCTTCGTTATTCTGGGCGCGCTGCAGAGCCTGCTCGCAGTCGCGGCCCTGGCTTCGATTAAGGGCCACAAGGGTGGCCTCGAAGTCCTTTCCTTCATTGCCGGTGGTGGACTCACCATCACGTCGGCGGTCGAGTTGCTGCGCACCGCCCAACGTGACGGGTCACGCAAGGTGCTACTCGCCGAGGCCGGCCTGCTGGTGGCCGCGGCCCTGTTGGTGATTGCTCGACTGAGCGCCTGAGTTAGTTCGGCACCTTGGTGTGCTTGAACTCATTGACGTCAATCTGCTCTTCCATCATGGTGACCAGTGACGAAATGATGGCCGTGGAGGCCTGCGCGTCGCCGGTAGGCGGCTTCATGTAGCGCACGAAAGTGGCGTCGTTGTTGACCACGAAGGTCGGCACACCGAAGGCCTCGAACTGGCTCATGAAGGCGAAGCTCTCGCCCAAGACGTCAAAGGGGCGGCGCGTGGCGAGGTCGGCCGTGACGGCATCCATGTCGACACCCAGTGGCGCCAGCACGCCCTCAATCTGCTCGATGGTGCTCAGACGAATGGCCTGCTCGTGACGGGCCCGAAAGAGGGCTTCGTGGGCCGCGAGGAAGTGGTCGGGCTGTTGGTCTCGAATGGAAGCCGAGACGGCCAGTGCCAGGTTGGCGCTGTCCTGCTTGGGGTCAGCCCAGACGTCAGGTGCACCCTCGGCGCGGTGTCCTTGACCCATGGTCCAGGGGACGAAGGTGATGGAAAAGTCCGCACCGCCGCGCAGCGCTTCAATCACGTGCAGGTGAATGTTTTTGGCGAAGGGGCAGCGGTAGTCGTAAGAGAGGTGGAAGGTTTTCACGGCTCCAGACTAGGGAGTGATGCGCCGGGGGCGTTCAGGGCATAACTCCTGATACACGGGGATGCACCACATATATCGCACAGGGTGGTAGACCACTTCCCCCACGTGGTGGGGGTTGAAGGCGTTGACACGGGGTTAGCGCAGCGGTCGGGAGCGAGTATGGATATCGAAATTACGGAAGAATTTCAGGCAGTTATTGACCTGGCGCTCGAGGGAAAGTCTCTCCTGATCACCGGTGGTGCCGGGACCGGCAAGACCACGTTGCTTCGGGTGCTGCGCCAAGCTCTCGAGGAGAGCGGCCGCTCGGTTGTGGTGGCGGCCCCCACGGGCGCGGCAGCCATCGTCGCCGAAGGGGGCACCCTGCACCGCACGTTCGGGCTGAGCCGCACCGAGCACCTGACGTCGATGAGCTATTCGCCACCGCCGTACGCCCGGAACGTGATTACCGAGCTCGACACCCTGATCATCGACGAGTTTTCGATGGTCTCGTCGATGTTGCTCGACCAGGTGGCCAACTTGTTGCGCCGCTACAACGGCCTGCGCGCGGCGCGGTCGCATGACCTGGAACCATTCGCCAAGGCCTTTGGCTACGCCCAGGTCATTTTGATCGGTGACCCCTTCCAGCTGCCACCCGTGACGACGTCGCACGACCGCACGGTGCTGGCTGACTTCAACTTTGCGTCTGAGTGGTGGCTGCACGCAAAATCCTGGTGCACGCAGGGCCTTGTCCACGTCGCACTCACGAAGCCGTTTCGCCAGAGCAATCCCACCTACCTGCACGCGCTCAATGCGGTCCGCCGGGTGAAGGCCACCGACGACGATCTGCAACTGCTCAATGGCCGCTACCAGGAAGCCGATGTGGACCTCGACCCCAACCGCTTCACATATTTAGTGGCGACCAACGATCAACAAGAACAGATCAACGCAGCCCAGCTCGCCAGTCTTCAGGCACCGCTCTATACCCACCGCGCCCACGTTGAGTATTTGGTGCAAGGTGGACGCATCCCCGATGGTCGCACGATTCCCGAAGTTCTCTTCATCAAGGTCGGTGCACGGGTCGTGATGACCACCAACGAATACGGCGACGAAGGAACCGTGTGGATTAACGGCTCCAATGGCGAAATCCTCGAAATCTACGAGGCGCACGGTGAGGTCACGCAGGTCGTGGTTGCTCTCGACTCCGGCGTCATCGCCACGGTTGTGCCGCACGAGTTCAAGCACTACCAGCCAGTCTCGGTCGACGACACTCGTGGGGGCGTGATGCGTCGCCGGGTGAAGATGGTCCACGTCGCGACGACGAAACAGTTCCCCTTCGTGTTGGGCTGGGCGATGACCATTCACAAGAGTCAGGGCAAGACGTTGGGATCGGTCGCGCTCGACCTCACGCGCCGCCCGTTCACGAGCGGGCACCTCTACGTCGGCATCTCGCGGTGCCGTGACCTAGACGACCTGATTTTGCTCGGCGGCGTTATTGAGCCCGACTTCCTCTACCCGACGCACCCGGCGGTTGCCGCCTACTACGACGAGCACTTCACGGCTTAGCGTCGCTGGGGCTCGGGGATGGAGTAGCCGTCGGCGCGGCAGCGATCCTTGTAGTCAGCGGGACACCAGCGGCAGTTGTTGGGTGATGGATTCGGCACAAAATTCCCGGCTTCGTGGGCCTTCTTGATGTTGACCCAGGCCTTGGCGGCCGCCTGAGCGCGCGCGGCGGGAAAGACTTCCTTGGTAGAGCGCTCCAGCACGTCGCCGGTGGCGATGTAGAGGAGACGGATCCGTGCGGGCATCTCACCTAAGAGCTGTTCGCACAAAACGGCGTAGATGGCCGAATTGGCGAAGGCCGACGAGATGTAGTCGCCGCGGGGGACCGAACCGGTCTTGTAGTCCACGATGACCAGATTTCCCTCGTCGTCGCGGTCGAGCCGGTCCAAAATGCCGTAGAGCGGTGCGCCTTCGTAGTCGGCGAACATCTTAATTTCTACGCCGTCAGAGTCCTTGTAGGGAACAATGGTGACAGATGTTGGGTCTTCCATGTCGAAGTAGGTGCGCAAAATTGCGTCGGTCTCGGCGAGCAACTTGGCTTCGAGGGCCTCGTCGTAGTGGAGGTCAGCGCGAACGTCGGCAGTGAGTTCCGAATCGGTGGCCAGCGGAATGAAACTGTGCGCCATTTCAATTGTGCGCTCGGGGGCGGGCAGTTGGTAGAGGTGTTCCAGAATGGCGTGCACGAAGCGACCCTTGACACTGGCGTAGGAGGCGGGCTGGGGCAGTTTGCGCACGGCCGAGTACTCGTACTTGCGCGGGCAGGATTGAAAGTCGTTCAGGCGCGAAGGCGACAGGGCACGGGGGAGTGGAAACTCTGCGGGGTCAAAGGACATGACCTAAATGTAGTGAGCAGGTGTGACAGTGGCCGTGATGCGATCCGTTGGCGGGTGCCGGTGTGGGTGTGAGCGAGTTAAATGGTCTGGTGAAGAAACGTGCCGTGGTCACCACGCAAGGCAACCTCAAGCGCTCGACGCAGTGGGCCGGGTTGACCACGGGTGACCCGGTCGTGGTCAACAGCGAAAAGGAACTTCGACACTCCTGGGTCTTCGTGGCGCACGTGACCAACATCGTCACCAACGACGAGTGGGTCGAGGTACGCGGTGGGCGCAGTGGAGAGATGAAGAGCCGGAGCTTTCGCTGCGACCTGATCTACCCACCGACCGCCAAGAAGGGCGCGAAGGTCGTCGGCCTCTCCTACGCCGAGGCCCCGCAGCTCAACCTGCAGTAATTAGTGGGTACTCAGGCATCGAAGCGTCGACGCCGACAGCGATGCCGTTGCTGCGTACTCCCACGTTCCATCGGCGTAGTCCCAGTGCGTGGTGGTGATGCGCCCAGCGCCTTCGACGCGTACCTTTTCGTAACCATTGATACCGGTGGAGACGCCGACAACGATCGTTCCAACGGGCTCCGGCGCGCAGGCGCCAACGGCGTTCAAGAACCGTGACTCGGGAAGCGCGTGTTTGCTGGCCCGGTCAAAGCGCCGCCAGACCGCCGCGTAGTTGCCAGCGTGCCAGTCGGTAACGAGTTGGTTGACGTCGGCGGTGAGCGCCACGGTGCTGAGGCCCTGCTGCTGCGCGCTGACCGCACGCGTGGAGGCGTTGGCCATCCAGGTCACGAGGCCAATCAAAATGCCGACGCTAACGATGAGCGTCGTGACAAAGAGCCAGGTGCGGCTCGATCGCGTGACGGAGGTCACTTCAGCGTGACGATCGAGGTCGGCGTCATGGTGAAGCCGACGCCCGAGGGAAGCTGACAAGTCACGCCGACACGGAGCACGGTGCAGGCAATGGGGTCGGAGACGACGCGGGTGGGGGCGAGGAAGGTCGGCGTGTTCAGGCCGGCATTTGAACCACAGTTGGCGCCGTGGCACACGTGAATCACGCCATCGGCGTTCATCGTGACGTGGGAGGCGAAGGTGAAGGTCGCGAACTCGCAGTAGATCTCGTGTCCGGCCGGGGAACTGCCGTTGCGGTCGAACTCACACGACACTTTGGCGGGGGAGGCGTAAAACTCGTAGACGGCGCCAGTGGCGGTCACCGTGCGAGCGTGGTGACCGGTGGCGACGCGAAAGATCGCTCCGCCGATGAAAATGGCCACCATCAGCGCCAACGACAAGCGCACAACGGCGCTGCCGCGAGCGCGAAGGCCTGGAGTGGACGATGTCATAGCGACCACCTTAGAACGTGGCCGCCTCCTCCCTATGAATCCGACGGGCGCTTAGGCGATGAGGGCCCGGTCGGCCGAGAACTCCAACGTCAGCCACAGGTCGTGGGGAATAGTGGCCAACTTGGCGAAGAGCATGCGCCGCACGTCGTCGGACTGCGCGACGGTCCAGGTGATGGGAACGACGAAGTCAATTTCAACGTAGAACTTGCGCCCGATCTTGGTCATGCGCATGTGGCGGTCATCGAGGCCGAAGGCCTCAGCGACGTCGGTGAAGGCCAGCTCGGCCGCTTCCACCAGTGGCTGCTCGGGCACGCCCTCAATGAGTTCAACGAAGGTCTTCTTCACCATGCCGGCCGGTGGGATCACCAGGATGAAGCACGAGACCAGCACCAAGATGGGGTCGATGTAGTGGGCGAAGTGGTGCTGCGAGGTGTGCTCAACGAACCGGGCGATGATGAAGGCCACGAAGATCGCCGTGCCCAGTGCGGCACCGGCCAGCCACTGCAGGGCTTCGGCTTTGACTAACTCAGATCGTCGAGCGATGCGCTTGAGCTGCCACCAGACGACACAGGGGATAACTGTCGAGGCAATGGCGTATCCCAAGCCCCAGTTGTTGGGCAGCGGTGACCCGCCGCTCACAATGGTGGAGATGGCACTGAAGATGGCGTAGGCGCAGGTGGCCAAGAGGGCGACGCCTTCGATGCCGATGACGAGGGGGACGAGGGCTTCGCGACCATAGGGAAATCGTTCCGTGGGGCCGGCCTCGACGATGCGAGAGACCCGTGAGGCCATCCAGGTAAGCAAGATACCGAGGAAGGTGTAGACACCGTCGAACAAGATGATCTGGGAGTTGGCGATAATGCCGATACCAATCGCCGCAATGGCAAAGACCAGTCCACCAACGAAGGACACGGTGAGCGCACGACGTTCCTGGCGGAATTCAATTTTTTTGGCGAGTCGTTTCTGTCCACTCACGAGGGCACCTCTTCGGTTGCCTCCAGCCTAGGAGTGTGGGGCCAGGTTTCGGGTGATTGGCGCTAGGCCGTGATGTGCGCAAAGGCGAGCGTCAGCGCTACTGCTGTCATGACGACGCCAATCGTGGTGTCCAGAATGCGCCACGTGATTGGCTTGGCCATGATGCCCGCCGCACGGCTCGCGCCGAAGCCCAAAAGGCAAAACCACGTGGCGGAGGCCACGCAGGCACCACCGGAAAAGAGCCACCGCTGAGAGCCGAACTGGTTTCCAATGCTTCCCAGTAGCAATACTGCGTCGATGTACACGTGAGGGTTGAGAAACGTGATGGCCAACGTTGTCAATAAGACGCGACGCTTGGTGGGGGCTTCATCGGAGGAAGCGCCGAGCGCGTGAGGTTGAAGCGCGGCGCGAAACGAACGAACGGCAAACCACACCAAGTAGAGAACGCCGGTCCAACGGAGGGCCGTGAGCACCCACGCCTCGGTCAGGGCGAGACCATCGACACCGCCAACGCCAGCGTTAATAAGCAGAAAGTCAGAAAGTGTACAAATACTCACGACCAGCCCGACGTGTTGCCGAGTGAGTCCCATCCGCAAAAGGTAGGCGTTCTGGGCCCCGATCGCGACAATTAAGGAGAAGCCTGTGAATAGTCCGGTGAGAATTGCATTCATCTTGTTTTCGGGGGCCGAGCCTCCGGCTCCAATCGTCAAGAGCTGGAATTCCTGACTGTGGTAGTTTATTTGCTAGGTACTCGCCCCAAATGAAAAGGATCGAGTTGATTCCAATGAAACTCTTTACGAAAATTTTTCCTGCTGTAGCAGTGGGTCTCATTGCGTTGCTTCCCTCGACCGCAGCGTCAGCAGTCGGCTGTGGCTATGGTGCCTGCCCACCCTCGGGCGGACAAGGTGGGCCCGGCGGAACGATTGTGTCGACGAGGACTGTCGGCGCGGCACCCGTGTCGTTCAACGTTTCCGTCAAGGGCAATAAGCTCACGTTCTCATTTCCTGCTGGGGCGTTCCCCTCGAAAGTGTCAGTCTCGGTGGTCTCCCCAACGGAGAGATTGACCTCGGCGGGTGCGGCACAGGTTCTTACCCTCAAGCTCTACGCATTTTCAGGCAGCACGACCAAGCCTGTCACGTCGACCAAGATGGTGCAGGCGTCGCTTCCCGCCTCGCCAACACTCTTTGTTGTGCTGATTAATGGAACCTCGAAAACGTTGGTTCCCGTGACCACCGCGAAGGGCCTTGCCCACTTTGCGCTCTCCGTGGGGTCGACGTACGCCGTACTTAAGGCAAAAGGACAAGGGACAGTAGTCGCAGGCGCTAAAGGCGCTCGTGTCCTGCTGGTTCAGCAGCTGCTCACCAAGGATGGTTTCAAGGTGAAGGCTTCCGGTGTGTTTGACAGGGCGACTACTGCTGCTCTGAAGAAGTTCCAAGCGAAGTTCCACTTGCCCGCCACGGGATCCGTCACCACCCAAACGACCTGGAACCTCTTGTCCGTCAACTAGTTGATGCACGGTTTCCGTTGGATGCCGCGTTCACCGCATTTACGCAATTTGGAGAGAAAACCTGATGCCTAATTCGACTCAGAACCCTTTGGCGCTCGTCAACAGAATCTTGGAGTCCAAGAAACTGACTGTTAAGAACGTGGCGGTCGCTCTTGTGGCGCTGCTGCTCGTGGTAGTGACGCTGTTGTTGGTGCCCGGTGGCAAGTCCAGGCACTCGGTGGTACTCCCGCTGCAAACTTGGGCGGGGCCCGCTGGGATTATCGGCGGTACGTCGCAGGATAGCCAAAACCATTTGTTCGCCCTTGTTAACGTGGGCCACGCTGCCAACGTTCAAGCCGTGAACATTACGTCGGGCAAGATCGACAACGTCTTCCCAACATCAAACGCCGCGACGTCGATCGCGCTGAGCGACACTGACGTGATTGCAGTGGGCACCGCCTACGCTTCGACGGGTTCGCTGGCGCTGTATGCATCCGATGGCTCAGCGCTGAAGGTAATTCCCCTACCAGGACCGGTGTCGCAGGTGGTAGCAATTTCTAGTCAGCCGAAATTCGTGACGCTGTCGCGCGTCCAAGGGGCCGCATTCGCCACCATTGAGTCAGCCCAAAGCAAGTCGGTTGCCGGTCAAATCGCCCTGTCAGGAGACAGTGTGTCGATTGCGGTGAGCCCCGACGGACTGAACCTCTACGACCTTTTGGCCTCTGGTTCAATTCAGGTCTACAACCTCATCACCGGGAAAGTTGAACAGACGTTTAAGGCGAGTGCTGGCGGCATGGAAATCTCTCTGAGTGCTGATGGCACCGCACTGTATGAGCTGAAGGGCTCCTACGGCGCGGAGAACGTTTCCGTTATCAATATTGCGACGGAGGCCGTGATCGGCGTGCTGCCCGCCCCCGCTCACTGCGTCGCCATCGAGCCAAACTTGGCCCAACTACAGACGTACGACTTTGTCGGAACGTCAAGATTAGGAAATATCCAGCTGTTTAACGCAGCGCTGTAGTTCCGAACTACGCATGAATTCGACCATTGTTTCTAGATGTGGTTGGACCGCCGCGTCAGCGTTGCTGATCGTCTGGGCTTTCTTGCTCTTTGGCTACAGCGACTCGTACCCCATGGTCTCGGCGTGTGAAGTGGTCTTGGGATTATTAGGTATTGGGTCGATTCTCCTAACGTGGACTGTCGAAGACGCCCGTCTTCGTCGGTGGGTTGAGCTCATCATTCTTGGTGGCACAATCGTTGGCTTTGGTGTGTGGTGCTGGGTTCAAATCCGCGTCGCACCGTCGTACGGCACGGACGAAGTTGCCTTTGACCAGTACGCCGCACAGTTGCTACTGCACGGGCACAATCCCTACATGGCGTCGATGGCACCGGCGTTCAATATTTTTCACGTTTCCCCAAACGGCTTCACGTTCCGACTCGATGGCACTGCGGTGACGCAGCTGAGCTATCCGTCAATGAGTTTCTTGGTCTACGTGCCGTTCTTGTGGCTGGGTCTAAACATCCAGGCCGGCATCATCGTTAACTGCCTCGCCTGGGCGATCGCCCTGGTGGTCGGGTACGCACTGCTGCCGCGCGACCTGCGCTGGATTGTGCTGGTTCTTGGCTTCATGGGCCTGTACGTCGGCTTTGCCGTCGGAGGTGTTACCGACGCCATCTACGTGCCACTGCTCATGGTTGGCATCGCTAAGTGGGACAAGTACCACCTGCTTGAGGGCTGGCGGCGGTGGATTGCGCCGACCGCGCTTGGCCTCGCGCTGGGCGTGAAGCAGACGCCGTGGCTGGTGTTGCCATTTGTCCTGACCGCCATGGCATTGGAGTCAGAGGCCGCCGGCGTGCGGGGGATGGAGTTACTCCGTCGGCCATGGGGATACCTGTGGCGCACCGTCGTGATGTTCATCGCCCCAAATGTGCCCTTCATGATCTGGAATTTTCATGGCTGGCTCCATGGCGTTCTAACGCCCATTGAGGGCGGCATCGTTCCCGCCGGCGAAGGATATATCGCGCTCTCCAATTTCTTGGGACTAGGGGGAGGCAACCTTACCCTCTATGGCCTCCTCGGTCTGGGCATCCTCGGGGTCCTGGTCGCCGCACTCATCGCGACCTACCCCAAGGCGAAGCCGCTCATCATTTTCTTTCCGTCGATAGCACTTTTTTTCGTCGCCCGATCGTTCGCGAACTACTTGACGATGCTGCTGTTGCCTTTGCTGGTGGGTGCAGCCTCAGTTGACCTCTCGCATCTGAAACTCCCGCGCCGCAGCACCAAGGCGCTGGCCCTTCTCTTGATCCCGCCGGTGGTCTTCTCGGCAACCATGTTTGTGGCCACCGCGGCAATCGGTCAGCCGTTGTCGATTCAGATTCAATCGGTCCAAACAACGGGTCAGCTGGCCACAGTGATCCGCGTCACGGTCGAAGTGCGAAATGAGAGTTCGTCCACCCAGGTGCCCGTGTTTTCAACGGAGAGTGGTGGAGCGATCACGGCACCGTGGAACATCCTGACCGGACCCGCCACATTGCAGAAGGGTGAGACCGCGGTCTACGAACTCGGCGCTCCGAACTTTTTTGCGCAGCCCCAGTTGACCAGTGGCTTTCAAGTGGTGGGGCTGACCAAGGAGTCGATGAGCGTGTCGGCACCGTTCCTCGCAACGAATTGGCACCTGGAGCTCACTCCCGAAGCCGTGAATATGCCAGTCGTGATCGGCGTACCGGTAACGGTGACCGCGACGGTTGTTGACGCCACCAATCAACCCGTTCGTCGCGCAGGGATTGGTGTGTATTTAGGGCAAGTCACCTACGCCCAAGGCGGACTTGTGTATTCGCAGGCAATTATTAACGCCTCAAATCCGGGGGAGACGCCCGTGGAGGCATTGACTAATCAAGATGGGGTGGCGACCTTCACTATTTCAGGAACACAGGCCGCGGTCGACCCCGTGTATTTTGAAGCAAATCTGGTTAATTCTTCCTCGGACTACCCCTACGGTTACTCAACCATTCTCCCCATACAGTTCGTTAATTAAGTGCAGCCTGGGTGAGGCACCGGCAGCATGCCTACTGTTTGTCAATCGAGATGTTGCCGACTCGAACCTCAGCTCCGGGTTGGGCAATAACTCGATATTCCAGAACGAACTTGGTGTAGAACGGTGGTGGGTATGAGATCCACGGCCAGACGCCACTGAACAACTTTGTCTGAACAACATTTGCGGGCGTGAGGGCGAATGGAAATGTCACCGTTTGAGTGGTTCCGTTCGTATTGACATCGGTGAGAACACCAAGTTCCCTATTGGCGTTGACGTCCCACAACTGGACCGTGGCGTTTCCTGAAGACTTCATTGAAATCTTGCCAACGTAGTGCCCGTATTTCTTGACGTAGAAGTAGTCGCCCGTGACAATGTAATTGTCCGTGGAGCGGCTCTGCAGTTCTGCTGAACTCGCCAGGTACCAATTGCGTGGACTGCCTGAGAGCACGGTGAAACCTGCATTTCCAGCGCTCGTCCAGGCGGGCACCGCCATGTGGTTGGCGCCAAATTTCAAGTGAGTCTCTCCCGGGACGCGGGTACAGGCAAAGGCCCAAACTCCTGAGCTGTCTGTCGCAACATGACAATTGGGCATGCTGGCCACTTGCAAAATTAAGTGTTCTGAGTCGACTGGGGGGAGAAGCTCAATGCCCAAGTTTGGTGTTATGACCACCCAAAAGTGGGGCGTGAGAATTTTGAAGTTGCCAGCTTTCTGAATACCCAACAAATAGGGGCGCAGCGAGAAGTCCCCCATTACCCCCTGTGAAATCAATGCCTCGTCAGTCTCAGGAATTTCACGAAGGACGGCACTAAGTACTTTTGCCGAGTCGCTGGGAACTCGTATCCAGGTGGTTGCAGTTTTTGGCAGCCAGACGATGGCCCATCCCATCGACATGAAAATACAAATGATCAGAAATGCATTGAGATACTTTTTCACCAGTTCCCATTTACTGAGTCTGATCGCGGTGACTATAAAAATCGTTCCGATTGGCACCAAAATATATTCAGGAAGATTTTGATACCCTAAGTTGGCGCAAGAGAAGTCCGGTGAGCTGTTAAGGGCATTTTCGAGTATCGCCACCCACAGAACACCGAAAGTCCATGGCGCGAAGGCACCAATGGTTCCGCCCGGGGAAATGCAAGCCAAAATATTGACCGCATGACTTTTCAACATGCCGAGTGCGGCGAAAGGTCGGTGGAGTAGGCCCAAGGCAACTTGACCTACAGATTTGACCTTGGTGTGCTTCGCGAAAAGATAGCCGTAGCCAAAGAAGGCAGAACCCTCGTCGCCATGAATGAGTGAGACGAATCCGGTCCAACCAAATGCTGTGGCGGCTATTGCCAAGCTCTTGGTGCGCCAAGCTTTGCCTGCTAGTAGCCCCGCAACCACAACTCCGAGAAGATACGTTGCCGCCAAATTCGAGCTCAGAAGGGCGAGGGCCACCCAGAGAAATAGCGTTTTGCTGTGATTCTTTAGAGATAAGAGCGAAAGTAGCAGAAAAAGAACGCTAAAAATCTCAACGTGAAAGTCATCTGACATGGACCAGTAAATCCACGGATCGAGGGCAAAAAACGCAAAACTAGCAATTGTTGCCAGTAAGGAAAATGGAGTATTTGGCGACTCCGACTCGGCAGATTGAATGATGTCTGTCATCCATCTGAACGCAATCAACTCTGTCGCTACGAGCGCGGCGTCCTGAATCCACATCAACATGACGGGCTTGGGGAATATGAAATAGAACGGGGTCGTCGCCCAAAACAGGAACGCACTGTGGTCCTGGTAGAAGTAAGAATTTTTGTTTGTTACATATGGGTTCAGGTGACCATGGGCGAGTCCCCACCACGCTTGGCCAAATTGCACGAAGTCAAACGTGAGCCCAAAGCGTTGGTACTGATACCAATTCCAGGCGGCGAGCGCAAAAAACTGAACAACAAAAAGGCCAATAAGTATTTTGACAATAAGTCGCAAGTTCAATCGGCGGGGATTGACTGTCACGGAGAGCATTGTCATGAAAGTGAACTTTCTGAAGGGATTCGCTCTGGAGAGAGCGGGTAGCGGGACTCGAACCCGCACTGCCAGCTTGGAAGGCTGGAACTCTGCCAATTGAGTTATACCCGCGTGCTTTGCAATCATACTACCGAGCGCACCCTAGGCTGTCGGCGTGGAAATATCGATGTACGAGCAGGTTGGCGGTGAGGACTTCTTTGTTCGCCTCGTCGATGGTTTCTATCGAGCGGTCGAGCACGATGAGATTCTCCGACCGATGTACCCCGAGGACCTCACCGACGCCCGTCGGCACTTCGTTTTGTTCCTCGTCCAGTACTGGGGTGGCCCCACCACCTACATGGAAGAACGAGGTCACCCGCGGTTGCGCATGCGCCACGCTCCCTTCGCGATCACCAAGCGGGCCCGAGACGCCTGGATGGCGGCCATTGTTGGATCCATGGACGAACTACGTGATGAACTCACTGACGAGCAGTACCAAGAGTTCTACGAGTATTTCGACATGGCTGCGCGTCAAATGCGCAACGTATAGGGCGGGGAGCGGTCTGCGCCATGGCTCGACGGTTTCGCTGCGCATCCGGTGAGCGACTTATCGTTTCGACCACGCCGATTT
>Ga0208742_1000352_pt1 | contig 17769 bp, 19 predicted proteins | sample CryBogCBH28Sep08_FD_184601 | JGI IMG/M metagenome (GOLD analysis project Ga0208742, IMG submission 184601) | Freshwater microbial communities from Crystal Bog, Wisconsin, USA - CBH28Sep08 (SPAdes) (version 2) | ecosystem: Environmental > Aquatic > Freshwater > Lake | place: Crystal Bog... | reverse complement strand
GCCACGGTGCGAGGTGGAACATCAACAATCAACTCACCATTCCAGGTGATGTGCAGGCGATCGCCAGCGGTTACCTCGCCAATAACGGTCGCGGTGACATCCCACTTTTTGCAGATCTTCATAAAGCGCGCGAGCTTGGCAGGTTCCACAATCGCACACATGCGCTCTTGTGATTCTGACATCAAGATTTCTTCAGGAGAAAGCGATGGATCGCGTAGTGGAACTTTTTCGAGTTGGATATCCATTCCACCAGAACCGCCAGAGGCAAGTTCGCTGGTAGCGCATGAGAGACCGGCGCCACCTAGGTCTTGAATACCAACAACTAAATCTTCAGCAAAGATTTCCAGAGAACATTCGATCAAAACTTTTTCAGCAAATGGATCGCCAACCTGAACCGCAGGGCGCTTTGCGGCTTTGCCGGATGCAAAAGTTTCAGAGGCGAGAACCGATACTCCGCCAATTCCATCGCCACCAGTCTTTGCGCCAAAGAGCACGACCAAGTTGCCGGTGCCATGCGCTGTTGCGAGTTTGATATCTGAATGTTTCATCACGCCAACGCAGAGCGCATTGACGAGTGGATTGCCCGCGTAGGTTTCATCAAAGACAACTTCTCCGCCAATATTTGGCAGACCCAAACAGTTTCCGTAGCCACCCACGCCAGCAACGATTCCCGGAAGAACGCGCTTGGTATCGGGTGCATCGGCTGGGCCAAAGCGCAGCGGATCCATCACGGCAATTGGCCGCGCGCCCATAGTAAGAATGTCGCGCACAATTCCGCCGACTCCAGTCGCTGCGCCTTGATAAGGCTCGACGAATGATGGGTGGTTGTGGGATTCAATTTTGAAGGTGACTGCGTAGCCCTGGCCGATATCGACAACGCCCGCGTTCTCGCCGATGCCCACTAGAAGCGCATCGCTCTTCACTGCTTTTTCGCCAAATTGCTTGAGGTGAATCTTCGATGATTTGTAGGAGCAGTGCTCGGACCACATCACCGAATACATTGCTAGCTCGGAAGAGGTTGGACGACGACCCAAGATCTCGCGAATGCTCTGGTATTCATCTTCTTTCAGACCAAGTTCGCGCCATGGCTGTTCGTTTTCTGGAGTTGTTGCTGCAACTGCAACGGTATCTAGCGCCATGTTAGCGAGCCACCAAACTTTGTAGAATCGAGGTAAAGAAGGTCAGGCCATCTTCACTTGGCCCCGTCAAATCTTCGATTGCTTGCTCTGGATGCGGCATAACTCCTACGACATTGCCGCGCGCATTCGAGATGCCAGCAATATTGTTCTGCGAACCATTCGGATTCTTATCGGCATAGCGCAACACAATTCGGCCTTCGCCTTCCAGCTCGGCAAGTGTTTCGGCGCTAGCTTGGAATGAACCTTCACCATTCTTAATTGGAATAACGATGCGCTGGCCTTTGGCGTAGCCGTTGGTCCAAGGCGTATTCACATTTTCAACGGTGACAGGCTGATCGGTGCAGATAAAGTGCAGATCTTGATTGCGGATCAACGCTCCCGGCAACAAGTGGGATTCGGTCAAAATTTGGAAACCGTTGCAGATGCCGAGAACCGGAAAACCGTGTTCAGCAGCAACAATGATGGAAGACATGATCGGAGCAAAGCGCGAGATCGCGCCACAACGAAGGTAATCGCCATACGAGAATCCGCCAGGCAGAACAACCGCTTGAACTTCTTTGAGATCATCACTCGCGTGGAAAAGTGGGACTGCTTCACCGCCAGCGAGTGTTATCGCACGAAGCGCTGAGGAATCATCGAGTGATCCCGGAAAAGTAACTACGCCAATGCGCATCGCTTACTTCTCAACTCTGACAACGAAGGTTTCAATCACTGGATTAGAGAGCAACTTCTCTGCTGCTTCTTCTACTTCTGCTAGTTGCGCTGCGGTTGGTTCGCCGGCAACAGTAATTTCAAAACGCTTTCCTTGACGGACCGATGTGGCGAAGGTGAATCCCAAGCGAGGTAGCGCTGCGGCAACCGCCTGACCTTGTGGGTCCAAGATCTCGGGCTTCAACATAACGTCAACGATAATGGTGGCCATCAGATCGTCCTTCCAGTAAGCATTGTGTAGGCGGAGGTGTAACGCTCTTGAGTTTTTTCAACGACTTCGCGTGGAAGTTCCGGTGGTGTGCTCTTTCGATCCCAACCAGATTGCAATAGCCAATCACGGACGAATTGTTTATCGAACGATGCTTGGGCGGTGCCAGGTTGATAAGAATCAGCAGACCAGAAACGCGAAGAATCTGGGGTTAAGGCCTCATCGCCTAGGCAAATCTTACCCTCGCTATCGCGGCCGAATTCAAACTTGGTATCGGCCAGAATGATCCCGCGCGTGGCCGCATAGTCATGCGCCATGCCGTACAGCTCGAGCGTCAGGGTGCGAAGGGTTTTGGCATCGGCGTCACCGATGATCTGGCTGGCCCGCTCAAAGGAGATGTTCTCGTCGTGATCGCCCATCTCGGCTTTGGTGGCTGGCGTAAAAATTGATTCAGCGAGCTTGGAGCCATCTTGCAGACCAGCTGGGAGCGCGATGCCGGTGACTGATCCAGCGCTCTTGTATTCGGCCCAACCAGAACCAGTGAGATAACCGCGAGCGACGCATTCGATCGGAAACATCTCGAGCGGTTTCACAATCACGGCGCGACCAGTGACTTCTTGCGGGACATCGGTTGAGATCAAATGATTAGGAACGCTGTCAGCAAACATCTCAAACCAGAAGAGTGAGAGTTGAGTCAACAACACACCTTTGCCTGGGATCTCTGTTGGCAAAATAAAATCAAAGGCCGAGATTCGATCTGAGGCAACCAACAAGAGTTCACCGCGATCATTTGTGTAGAGATCGCGCACCTTGCCGCTACGTTGGTGAACCCAACCCGGCACTTGAATAAAACTCATGATCGCCTATCGAATCGAAGCTGGACGGTATTTCGCCGCACCAGCATGAAGAGCTGCAATCGCCTCAATGCGATTAATAACGCGCGCGGTTTGCTCGCGAGCCTCACCGGTAAATTCCAATGGCGACGCCAAAAGCGCTTCGAGTGCTGCGCGGTCGAGTGGAATGCGGTGATCGGCTGCGAGTGCATCCAGCATGGTGTTGGGCTTGCCTTCGCGAATTCCAAGAGCGGCAGCTACTGCATGTTCCTTAATAGCTTCGTGCGCGACTTCGCGACCAACTCCTGCTTTCACTGCAGCAACCAAAATCTTGGTGCTTGCTAAGAATGGCAAGAATCGAACAAGCTCGGCGTTGATGACTTCTGGGAAGGCACCGAACTCAAGTAGCACAGTCATAAAGGTTTCGAGCAAGCCATCGATCGCATAAAAGGCATCTGGCAGAGCCACTCGACGTACCACGCTGCACGCAACATCGCCCTCGTTCCATTGATCGCCCGAGAGTTCGCCGACCATCGAGGCGTAACCGCGAAGGATCACCGAAAGCCCATTGACGCGCTCACATGAGCGAGTATTCATCTTGTGCGGCATGGCCGATGAACCAACTTGGCCGGCCTTAAATCCTTCGGTAACAAGTTCTGCACCAGCCATCAAGCGGATCGATGTTGCTAGTGAAGAAGGTGCCGCTGCGAGCTGGACCAAGGTTGTGACTACATCGAAATCAAAGGAACGTGGATAGATCTGGCCCACTGAATCAAGGGTGCGATTAAAACCAAGGTGGCTAGCAATCTCTTGTTCGAGTTTTGCATGTGCTTCACTTGAACCAAGCAAATCAACTGAATCTTGCGCGGTTCCAACTGGGCCCTTAACGCCACGGATTGGGTAACGCTCAATCAAATTTGTCAGGCGTTCGTATGCAAAGAGCAACTCTTCTGCGGCCGAAGCAAAGCGCTTTCCAAGAGTTGTTACTTGCGCTGCAACGTTGTGGGAGCGACCAGCGATTGGTTGATCGTTGTATTGCGCTGCGCGGTCCGCGAGCAATACGAGCGTTGCGACAACACGATCACGAACAAGGAGCAAGCCATCGCGAATCTGCATTGCTTCCACATTTTCAGTGAGGTCGCGCGAAGTCATACCAGCGTGAATTGATTCATAGCCAGCTAGCGCATTGAACTCTTCGATCCGAGCTTTAACATCGTGGCGAGTGACTCGTTCACGTGCATCGATCGACGCAAGGTCGACCGTATAAATAACTGATTCGTAGGCCTTGATTACATCTGCAGGAATTGCGTGACCGAGTTGAGATTGCGCGCGCATCACCGCGATCCAGAGTCTGCGCTCTTGAATTATTTTGGAGGTAGGGCTCCAGATATCTTGCATCTCTTTCGATGCATAACGGCTAGCTAGGACGCTCATCTTTACTTCTCCCCTACTTCTGATGCCCGAAGTGCGATGTCTTTACGATAGTGGCTTCCTTGCAAAGTGATACCAGAGATGACTTCATAGGCCAGCGAACGAGCCGCGGTCAGATCAGCCCCGCGCCCAGTCACGGTCAGGACTCGGCCGCCAGATGAGTGCAAGATGCCATCGCGCATAGTTGTGCCCGCATGAAAAATGTAGGTGTTTTCTAAGATGTGGGAGCGATCTACACCGGTGATTGGCTCACCCAAAACTGGTGCTTCTGGATAGCCGGCGCTAGCAAGCACAACAGTAACTGCTGCTTCTTCCGACCATTCGAGCGTTGTTCCAGCGAGGTGTCCGGTCGCTGCTTTGTAGAGCAATTGCGCAAGCGGTGTGCGTAGACGCGGCAACAAGACTTGAGTTTCTGGATCACCAAAGCGCGCATTGAATTCAATGACTCGAATTCCATCAGCGGTGAGTGCAAGACCTGCATACAACAGTCCTACGAATGGAGTATTGCGCGCGTTCATCTCGACAATGGTTGGTTGCAAAACCTGCTTGAGGGTCTGTTCAACGATGTCGTGCGGGGCCCATGGCAACGGTGAGTACGCACCCATGCCACCTGTATTTAAGCCAAGGTCGCCATCGTAGGCTCGCTTGAAATCTTGAGCCGGTTGCATCGCAACAATTGTTTTTCCATCTGAAATTCCAAAGAGCGAAACCTCTGGTCCAGCTAAATATTCTTCGATCACAACTCGTGGCGAAAGCAGTGCGTGGGCTAGCGCTTCGGCACGATCGCTGGTGACAACAACGCCTTTGCCTGCAGCGAGCCCATCATGCTTCACCACAAATGGCTGACCACTTGCGCTAAATGCATCGAGTGCCGCTTCGACCTCTGCTTGGTTGGTGCAAGTAAAACTTTTTGCAGTAGGTACGCCAGCATCGCGCATGACTTGCTTAGCAAAATCTTTTGAGCCTTCGAGTTGGGCAGCGGCTGCCGACGGACCAAAGCATGGGATCTTCGCCTTGGCTAGCGCATCTGCTAAACCATTGACCAGCGGCTTTTCTGGGCCAACAACAACTAAATCGATATCGAGTTGTTGGGCGAGTGTGACAACAGCTGCGTTGTCATCGGTATTAATTGCGTGACAGATTGCGATCTGCGCGATACCTGGATTTCCAGGCGCAACATGGAGAGCTTCTAACTGTGGGTCTTCGATCAGCGCAGCGGCAAGTGCATGCTCGCGGCCTCCGGAACCAATCAGCAGAACTCTCAAATGAGGTCCGTTACAACGATTGTTTCATCGCGGCCTGGGCCGACTCCGATCGCGCTCATTGGAGCACCGGAGATCTCCTCGAGGAATTTCACATAAGCGCGGGCATTTGCAGGCAGATCCTCGAGCTTGCGCGCACCCGAAATATCTTCGCTCCAGCCAGGTAGGTATTCATAAATTGGCTTCGCGTGGTGGAAATCAGATTGCGATGAAGGCAGCTCTTCGACGCGAACGCCATCGATCTCGTAAGCAACGCAGACCGGAATTTTTTCCCAGCCAGTGAGCACATCGAGTTTTGTTAAGAAGAAATCAGTCAAGCCATTGACGCGCACTGCATAACGAGCAATCGGTGCGTCATACCAACCGCAACGACGTGCGCGACCGGTGGTAACACCAACTTCGCCACCAATGCTGCGCAGCTTCTCGCCATCTTCATCAAAGAGTTCGGTTGGGAACGGTCCGCTACCGACACGAGTTGTGTACGCCTTCACGATTCCGATTGCACGAGTGATCTTGGTTGGTCCGATTCCGGAACCAGTTGATGCACCACCTGCAGTTGGATTCGATGATGTTACGAATGGATACGTTCCATGATCGACGTCGAGCAGAGTTCCTTGTGAACCTTCGAGCAGAACATTCTTGCCCGCTTTAAGAGCCTGATCCAAGAGCAGAACTGTGTCGCAGACATATGGACGCAAAATTTCGGCGTAGCCCAAGTATTCGTTGAGCACTTCTTCGACTTCGATGCCCTTGCGATTAAAGACCTTGATGAGGACTTGGTTTTTATCGCGGAGCGCACCTTCGAGCTTTTGACGAAGGATCGATGGATCAAAGAGATCCTGCACGCGAATACCGATGCGATTGATCTTGTCGGCATACGCAGGTCCGATGCCGCGACCGGTGGTTCCGATCTTGGAGTTACCCAAGAAACGCTCGGTCACTTTATCGATGGTGCGGTGATACGGAGTGATCAAATGCGCATTGGTACTGATCTTGAGTTTAGAGGTATCGATACCGCGTTCGTTCAATCCAGCGATCTCTTGCAAGAGAACAGAAGGATCGATCACCACGCCGTTACCGATAACAGGAACAACGTTTGGGCTCAAGATGCCAGATGGCAACAAGTGCAGCGCATACTTCTGATCACCGATAACAACGGTGTGGCCAGCGTTGTTGCCGCCTTGATAGCGCACAACGTAATCAACGCGATCGCCGAGAATGTCGGTCGCTTTACCCTTGCCCTCATCGCCCCACTGGGCTCCAAGCAGTACTAAAGCAGGCATTTTTACCTATTCCCTACGTCGGTCGATCGTCCAATAAATTTCTGCAGGTGCAGCTGAATTAAGCGTTGAGTGATGTTCCTACTGAACGTAGATCGTCACACGCTTCAACTACGCGCTTTGCAATACCGGCTTCTGCAGCTTTGCCCCATGCGCGTGGATCGTAGGCCTTCTTGTTTCCAACTTCGCCATCGATCTTAAGCACGCCGTCGTAGTTCTTCATGATGTGATCAACGACTGGGCGAGTAAATGCATATTGGGTATCGGTATCGATATTCATCTTCACGACGCCGTAATCAAGTGATTCGCGGATCTCTGAAAGTAGTGAACCAGAGCCACCGTGGAAGACGAGATCCATTGGCTTAGAGCCCGCAGACAAACCAAGCTTCTCGACAACTGCATCTTGAAGTGTGCGCAAAATCTTTGGTTGCAAAACAACGTTACCTGGCTTGTATACGCCGTGAACGTTTCCGAAGGTAGCCGCCACCATGTAGCGAGCCTTGGCATCGTGGCCAAGAGTTTCAATGGTAAGAAGTGCATCTTCTGGTGTGGAATAAAGCTTGGCGTCATGCTTTGCTTCGATGCCATCTTCTTCGCCACCGACGACGCCGATTTCAATTTCAAGAATTGTGTTTGCTGCAACTGACTTCTCAAGAAGTTCCTTAGCGACAGTCATATTCTCTTGCATCGATACTGCTGAGCCATCCCACATATGTGAGTTGAAGAGTGGCTTCTGGCCGGCCTTGATGCGATCTGCACCGATAGCGAGGAGCGGACGCATGAAGCCATCCAACTTCTCTGCAGGGCAGTGATCGGTGTGAATTCCGATGTTGACGTTGTAATTCTTAGCAACGATATGTGCGAACTCGGCGAGCGCAACTGCGCCATCAACCATGTTCTTTACGGTTGAGCCTGAGAGGTATTCCGCTCCGCCCCATGAAATCTGAATGATTCCATCGGATTGTGCCTCTGCGAATCCACGAATTGCACCAATCAAAGTCTGTGATGATGAGACGTTAATCGCTGGATATGCAAAAGCTCCTGCCTTTGCGCGGTCCAACATCTGTGCATAAATTTCCGGGGTTGCAATTGGCATAGTGACTCTCCCAAGTAGTGTTCCGAATGTGGTGGAACTGGTCTGTAATCTCAGGCCGAAGGCACATCATTGGGTCAGGCGGTCTGGCGTTACGGCTAATCCCACCACATTTTGGGACGGATTGGAAAACCGCTCGGACTATTACTCCAAATTACTGGCTGTTAGTTGAGTCCGAGATGGCTCATGAGCGAGCTCAAGCCCAAGAACCCGACATTGCTATGAAATAGAACCTTGGTTCCTTTAAGTAGCCAACTGGTGGCCACTTCTAGGGTGTGAAGGTGGGAAACCACTTTAAAAACCGTTCCAAATACGCTCAGCATGTTTTTTCTCCTCTCTTTAGTGGGTGTGATGCCGCCAAAGTAGGAGAAATTCGGACAAAAAGGACCGGGCCAACCCCCGTTATGTGGGGTTGGCCCGGCCTGTGAATAAAGAAGACTTCAGACGATCAAAGAAGCTTAAGGAAGAATGGTCTTCTCCCAGGCTTCGTTAATGATGGTCTTCGCTGCGATGTAGAGCGCGATGACCGCGGTCAAAAGACCAGTCCAGCCACCGATCTTCACAGCGTTGTGGTGTCCGCCGCCCCAGTTGCCATAAGACAAGAAGGCGAAGGTCACTGCAAGTGCCAAGAAGAGAAGGTTGTGATGGATATCGATCTTGATCGCTGCGATCCAGAGGACGAATGTCGCCAGACCAAAGCACATGAAGAAGACGCCAAGACCGGCACCGAATCCAGGCATTCCATGGGTGAGGCCGTACCAAACGGTCAACCAGAATGCTCCGAATGAGCTAAATGCAGTTGCACCAAAGGTGCTGCCACGCATGAATTCCCACATTCCAGCCAAGAGCTGAGTGAGTCCACCGTAGAAGAGAGCTGTTGGGACAGCGGCGCCTGCGCCGACTGCTCCCCAGAGACCTGCGTTTGCACTACTAAGCAAGATGGTGGTGACACCAAATGCTGCTAGTCCGAGTGGCGCTGGATTAGCGATGTTCGAATTTGCCATAGCTTAAGCTCCTTACATAGTCAGCTCAGCGAACTTTTGCGCACGCGAGCCTGGTCATCTCCTTTGACGACTGAAAATTAGTATCCTCTGAAACTCCTCAAAAGTGGGGCTCGTCACAAAACTCTTTAATAACGTTTTCGTTATTTATAGCCTCTTGTAGCGTGAATTAGGCAGGCGTAGCCTGAAATTATGAGTTCACTTGAAAACTTGTCCTACGAAGAACGTACCTTCGCGCCATCACCAGAATTCGTCGCACAAGCAAATGCGACCGCAGCTCTCTACGACGAAGCCGCCGCCGATCGACTCGGCTTTTGGGCAAAGCAAGCTGACTATCTTGCGTGGGATAAGAAGTGGGACCAAGTCCTCGATTGGCAACCGCCATTCGCCAAATGGTTTGTGGGCGGAAAGCTCAACGCTTGTTACAACGCACTCGACCGCCATGTCTTAGAAGGTCGCGGCGATCGCGTGGCATTTTATTTTGAAGGTGAGCCAGGTGACTCTCGCGCAATCACGTATGCGCAGATACTCACCGATGTTAAGAAAGCAACCAATGCGCTGATTGAGCTTGGTGTGAAAGCTGGCGATCGCGTTGCGATTTATATGCCGATGATTCCAGAGGCCGCGGTTGCGATGTTGGCGTGCGCTCGCTTAGGCGCGCTGCACTCAGTTGTCTTCGGTGGTTTTAGCGCCGATTCACTGATCACTCGTATTGAAGATGCAGATGCAACACTCGTTATTACTGCCGACGGTGGTTATAGAAAAGGCGCAGCATTCGCCCTCAAGCCAATCATCGATGAAGCACTGGGAATGCAGAAGAACAACGTACGCAAAGTTCTTGTCTTCAAGCGCACTGGTCAAGAGGTTGCCTTCAATCCAGAGATCGATGTCTGGTGGCACGAGATCGTGGATCGCCAATCTGCAGAACACACCGCAGAGTTCTTCGATTCCGAGCACCCACTCTTCATTCTTTACACATCAGGTACTACCGGAAAGCCAAAGGGAATTTTTCACACAACCGGTGGCTATCTGACCCAAACATCATTTACTCATCGCATGGTCTTCGATATCAAGCCAGAGAAAGATGTCTATTGGTGTACTGCTGATATCGGTTGGATCACCGGTCACTCTTATGTGGTTTATGGGCCAATGATCAACGGAACAACTCAGGTGATGTACGAGGGAACACCAGATACTCCAACTAAGGGACGTATCTTCCAGATCGTTGAGAAATATAAAGTCACCATTCTTTATACAGCGCCAACACTTATTCGTACGTGGATGAAGTGGGGCGAGGAATTTCCTAAGGCGAGTGATCTCTCATCACTTCGTCTCCTTGGTTCCGTTGGCGAACCAATCAACCCAGAGGCGTGGATTTGGTATCGCGAAGTCATTGGCGGCGGTCGCTGCCCAATCGTTGATACCTGGTGGCAGACCGAAACCGGTGCACTCATGATCTCGCCACTCCCAGGCGTTACTGCCTGTAAGCCAGGTTCTGCAATGCGCGCTCTACCTGGAATTAGCGCACAAGTTGTGAACGATGAAGCAGTTGCACTCGGCAACGGTTCTGGTGGTTACTTGGTTCTCACTGAACCATGGCCATCTATGTTGCGCGGTATCTGGGGTTCAGATGAGCGTTACAAAGAGACCTATTGGTCTCGCTTTGAAGGCAAGTACTTTGCCGGTGATGGTGCGAAGCTTGATGAAGATGGCGCTATCTGGTTGCTCGGACGTGTGGATGATGTAATGTTGGTATCTGGTCACAATATTTCCACTACCGAAGTTGAGTCATCACTTGTTTCGCATCCAAACGTGGCAGAAGCTGCTGTCGTTGGTGCGAAGGATGACACCACTGGACAAGCGATTGTGGCTTTCGTGATTTTGCGCGGTGGAATTCCAAGTGTTGGTGGTGATGAGTTAATTAAGGAACTCAAGGCTCACGTCTCTAAGCACATTGGACCCATTGCTCGTCCAAGTAGAATCTTGGTTGTGAATGAATTGCCTAAGACTCGTTCTGGCAAGATCATGCGCCGGTTGTTGCGCGATGTTGCTGAAAACCGTGCAGTCGGAGATTCAACAACGCTTGCTGATCCACATGTGATGAAGCTAATCCAGAGCGGACTAGCTTCATCAACAAGTGACGATTAATTAATTACTTGCGCTTGGTGAAGCAGTTGGGAAGCCGCCACCGCGGTGTCCGCCAAAACCACCCGCTCCATGAGGGCCACCAAACTTTGGTGCGAGTGAAGCACACGCTGTCATTGCTTTCTGTTGTGCTGCACTTGGAGTTGGGAATGAACCTGGTTGCCCACCTGCTGCTGGTCCACCAGCACCACGTGGGCCGCGTGGGCCACCAAATGTCATTGCTGTTCCACCATGAGCAACGATGCAATCGCTGTACTTCTTCATTGCAGCACTACGCGCTGCAGTAGTTGGACGTCCGCCTGTTGCCAGTGACGTTGTGAGTGTCCAGACCAACTTTCCGCTCATTGCTTTCACGCAGGTATAGCTCTTAGCTGCGATCGTTGTTTTAGCTCCGGCTGTGGCACAAGCGCCGCCGGCCTTCGCAACTGATGCAGCTTCAGCAGAACCTGCGACGGATAGAGATGTGACGAGTGCGAGGATCGAAGCCCCGATTACAAGAGATTTTTTCATGCACACAAGGTAGGGCGTTAGCCTGAGAAATTACTTAATGGCGGCTGCTTCTGTGCTGATTTCTTTGATCAGATGAGGTGAATATGAGTTCAGTTTCACATAGATCCCGCTGGTTGGAATGTTTTTACTCGCCCAACCCCACGGTGTGATCAAGAGCAGGTGCGCCAGAATGAGAGCCATCACAGTAGTGCGTAGAAGTGAGAAAACCGCGCCGAGTAAGGAATCAGCCCATTTAAATGGTCCGAAGAGAACTTTCGAATGAAGCCCCGCGGCAATTTTCTTGCAGAGAAATTCTCCAAGCCATGAGCCAACGGAGATCACAAGTAAGAGGAGCGCGAATTTTGCGACCCCGCTGCTCCAGCGGTGCAGGTAGTGAAGACCGAAATAGAGTCCGCCAAGACCGCCGCCCATGAATCCAATTGCGCCAAAGATAGTTACCAGAAAGCCTGCGCGCCAACCACGAAAAATTGCGATGGCAAAAGCTAAGAGAAAAACCCAGTCGACCCAGTTATGTATCACGGTTAAAACTTAATGCCTAGATACTTAGTAACTTCGGCATTCAACACTGCGTCGGAGTGAATAATCCCGATCTGCTTATAGGTGACTTTGCCTTGCGCATCAATAAACCATGTGACAGGAACTCCCATGCCGAAGAGACCGCGGGTCACCGAGTTCACGTCGAAGAGGATCGGCCAACCCATTCCCTTTTTCGCAACGAATGCTCGCCCAGCACCAATGCTTGCTTCTTCTACATCAACGCCAACTATCGCCACTTTATGAGTTTTGGCTAAATCTAAAAAGTGAGGAATCTCTTCTTGGCATGGCTCGCACCATGAGCCAAATACATTCACGACAACAGGTCCGCGGATTGCTTGAAAGACCACGTTGCTCTTGCTATCTAAGCAGGGCAGTGAAATTCCCTTGGTGACGCTCTTGTCAACGGAAATGCTTGAGCAACTCGTGACTGCAGGGGTCGCAGCGTGCGCAGTAGTTCCACTAAGAAAAATGGTTGCAGCCGCTACGCAGAGTGAAACCGTTGTTGCCACAAAACTTCGCTTCACTGGTATCGCGCTCTCTTCTTAATCAATAACAATGTCAGTTATCTAAATGCTGAATCTGGCTTGACCAACTTTAGCGCGAGGTCGGGATCGACTTCGCCGATGCCATACGAAGGGCAAATCTTTATCAGCGGGCAGGCACCACACGCTGGCTTACGTGCATGACAGATTCGTCGGCCGTGCCAGATCATGCGTTGTGAAAGATTGGTCCACTCTTTTTCCGGAATGAGGGCGCCAACCTCAAATTCCACTTTGACGGGATCTTCCGAGGTGGTCCATTCGAATCGACGCGCCAGCCGTCCAAAGTGAGTATCAACGGTTATCCCTGGAATATCGAAGGCGTGACCGCGCACAACGTTGGCGGTTTTGCGCCCGACCCCAGGAAGAGTTGTGAGATCCTCGATCGAACTCGGAACCTGGCCGTCATAAACGGTAACAATCCGCTCGGCTAAGGCTTTGAGATTACGGGCCTTGGCATGAAAGAAACCAGTGGGATGAATGATCTCTTCTAGCTCGTTGAGTTTGGCTCCGGCCATTGCTTTGGGGCTCTTGTATTTCTTGAAAAGGATAGGAGTAACACGATTAACCAACTTATCGGTGCATTGTGCCGAAAGAACGGTGGCAACCAACAATTCAAATGGCGTTGTGAAATCTAATTCGCAATGGGCATCGGGATATCGCTTGCAGAGCCCTCGATAAATAGCGCGCGCCTCTTTCTGTTTTGCCGAAAGTGCTGCGCTCATATGAGAAGGGTACTAATTTTGGCGCGCGTTGGGATCTGGGAGTAGGGTTACACCGTGCCTAGCCAAAAAGAAGATGACGCAACAATCCGCCGTGCCCCACTCTTCAGCGCACTTGATGACGCTGCTGCCTCATCACTTCGCGAATCACTGAGCGCACTCAAACTTTCAAAGGGCCAAACACTTTTCAAAGAGGGCGATTCTGGCGATCGTCTCTTCATTATTGTCTCTGGAAAAATTAAATTAGGTACCACCAGTGGTGATGGTCGCGAAAATTTGCTTGCAATTCTCGGACCTGGCGAAATGTTCGGCGAGCTCTCGCTCTTTGATCCAGAGCCACGCACCTCCACTGCAACTGCAGTGACCGATGTTCGCTTGGTATCACTCGCACACGATCAGGTCATTGGTTTAGTTACTAGCCACCCACAAGTTTCGCTAGAACTTCTCCGCCGCTTGGCGCAACGTTTCCGCAAATCAAATGAAACGCTGGCAGACCTCGTCTTTGCCGATGTGCCAGGTCGTGTAGCTAAAGCAATCATGGACCTCGGTGAGCGTTTTGGAACCCAGAAAGATGATGGCTTCCACGTTAATCACGATCTCACTCAAGAAGAGTTAGCTCAACTCGTTGGAGCTTCGCGCGAAACCGTGAACAAGGCGTTGGCAGATTTCGCAGCGCGCGGTTGGGTCAAGCTAGAACCACGCGCCGTACTAGTAACAGATGTCGAGCGCTTAACTAAGCGCGGACGTTAAGCAACTTCTACAACAAGCTCAATCTCTACTGGTGCATCCAGTGGGAGTTCGGCAACGCCAATTGCTGTGCGCGCATGCTTACCGTTTACATCGCCCCAGATATGAATCAATACTTCTGATGCGCCATTCACTACGCCGGGAGCGCCAATAAAGCCTGGCTCGCCGTTCACATAACCGCAGACTCGAACAACTTTGACGATCGAATCAACTGGAGTTACGAGTTCTACAGCTGCAAGTGCATTCAAGATGCAGACTGTTGCCATCTCTTTTGCTTGCTCTGGCGAAACTGGGCCACCAACTTTTCCGGTGAAAGGAATCTTTCCATCAACAAGTGGCAACTGCCCTGCTGTGAATACCAAGTTACCGGTGCGCACTGCTGGTACGTAAGCCGCTACTGGAAGTGATGCGACGGGAAGGGTGAGATTAAGTTCTGCAAGTTTTGCGCGGACGTCCATTTATTTCACTTCTCTCTTCATGTAGGCAACGAGGTTATCTCCACCACCAGGGGCTGGAACTACTTGTACCAGTTCCCAACCTTCTGAACCCCAGGTATCCAAAATTTGTTTTGTTGCATGTGTGAGCAACGGGACGGTGACATATTCGAACTTCATTTAGTTTCCTCCGTTGAGTGCTTCTTTAACAAGACGTGAAACTGTTCCACCGTCGGCTTTGCCTGCAGTTTGAGGAGTAACCAACTTCATTACTGCTCCCATGCCTGCGGGGCCTGATGCACCACTTGCTGCGACTGCATCAGCAATAATCTTTTTAATATCGGCTTCTGACAATTGTTCAGGTAGGTAGCGAGCGATTACTTCTCCCTCAGATTTCTCCTGTTCGGCGCGGTCCGCGCGGCCGGCTTCAGCAAATGCCTCGGCGGCTTCGCGACGCTTCTTAGCCTCACGGGAGAGCACGGTGATGATTTCCGCATCGGAGAGCACTCGCGCGCTCTTGCCGGCGACCTCTTCATTGGTGATTGCGGTCAAAACCATGCGGATTGTGCCCGAAGAGAGCTCGTCGCGAGAGCGAATCGCTTCGGTGAGATCGTTTTGTAGTGTCTCTTTAAGTCCCATAGCGGTATCTTCTCACGCCTATGGGTTATCAACTACGTGAAGCAACGCTGCCGGTACTGCCGCAAGGGCACGCTCCGATCCGGGTGCTGCACTTTTCCGATCTTCATCTGACCCCGCAGCGCAGCCGCGAGATTGCGTCGATTAAATCGTGGGCCGCTCTCAAGCCTGATTTAGTAATTAGCACTGGTGACTTTTTAGCTCACCCCGATGTTGTTCCCGTAGTCATTGATGCACTGGGGCCGCTGCTCGATCTGCCTGGCCTATTTGTTTTCGGTTCTAATGATTACTACGCGCCTCGATTTAAGAATCCGTTGAACTATCTCAAAAAAGATAATGGCAAACGAGTGCTCGGTCCGGATCTGCCAACAGAATTACTTCGAAGCGCACTAACAACGCGTGGTTGGGTTGACCTCAATTATTCGCGCACAACTCTTACCGTGAATGGCACTGTGATTGAAGCTCGTGGTACCGACGACGCGCACTTAGAGCGCGATGATTATTCGTTAGTCGCTGGTGAGCCCGGTCGTTGTGATGTAGCAATCGGTGTAACGCACGCACCATATCTTCGAATTATTGAGGCGATGTCTGCGGACAACCTTGATGTGATTTTTGCAGGTCACACCCATGGCGGACAAGTTCGAATGCCAATGTTTGGTGGCTCTAAGGCGCTCACCACAAATTGTGATTTACCTACCTGGCGTGCGCGCGGTGTTACTCGCGTCGAAGGCGAACCATGGCTCAATGTTTCGGCGGGCATGGGCACATCACCATTTGCCAGGATTCGAGTTGCATCTCCTCCTGAGGTTTCATTAGTTACTCTCGAAAGTAGTTTGTGATGTTTGCATCAGACTCCTTTGAAGAAACTTCCGAAATCTCAGTTGCTCTTCAGTGGGCGACTGAGATTTTTGGTTTTACTAACGTCCCCAAGTACTACCTTTCGCCTCAAAACTTTCTGACTGCGTATCGCGACGAGGATTCTTTCTCCTTCGTAGTTAAAGGCGACCCCATTTATGGTCATACCTATGGACCAAAGCCACACTTTGATCCACGGTGGGGCAAAGTGGCAGTCGCCGATATTCATCCCGAACAGGTTTTAGAGTGTCGCCCGCGCTATGGCTTTGAATTTTGGGCTACGAGTACGCAACCGACTGGCGCTCCACTTGAGATTATTAACGATCAAAGCCTTATCAATCAGATACTTGATGAACACGCACCTGATTCGTCTGTAAGGCCAGGCGGCAGTGAAGAGATCTTCTGGGGCGGTATTCGTAATGAATCTGGCCAGGTTGCTGCAATTGGTGTTCTCGTTAAATGGCAATCAGGGCAGTATGTCTTGGCTTCGGTTGCCACCAGAGCGCAAGATCGCGGCAAGGGTTTAGCTACCAAGCTCGCCGCAGGTGTTGCTGCTCACGCGCATTCATTAGGAATTGGCGAAGTTGGTTTAGGTGTTCGCGACAATAACATTGCTGCGCAAAAGGCCTACGCAAAAGCCGGCTACACACGACTTGCAGCTTTTACAAACTACTTTCGAGAATTGCAAAACCCAAATTAAATGTGCTCAGATCAGCAGTCGTGGTTTCACCGACCACAACTGCTGAATCTAAGTCTGCCGAAGACGCTGATGGGAATCGAACCCACGCCTTGCGATTGGTGAAATCTCATATGCTGCCATTACAACACAGCGCCTCGGTTTTCTTAAAGTAAACGAAAAGCACACCGCATTCGGGGCCCTCTATATATTTTGTGGATAAATAGTTCTTGTGGAAATCAAAAAGGGAACTCAGTTAAGAGTTCCCTTTTTGTCACCAATCGCAAGTGTTAAAACAATACCACCGATTACGCGGTGAACTCGGCCGCGACCAGCTCTGCGATCTGTGCAGTGTTAAGCGCAGCACCCTTACGAAGATTGTCACCACACATAAAGAGATCGAGTGCGTGTGAATCATCTGGGCTGCGACGAACGCGACCAACCCAGGTTGGGTCAGTGTTCACGACATCGTTTGGAGTTGGCCAGATGCCCTTTTCGGGATCATCAAGGAGTTCAATTCCGGCGGAGTTCTTGAGGAGTTCTTGTGCTCCTTCGCGGGTGACTTCCTTGTCGAAGATTGCGTGAACCGACAACGAGTGTGTGGTGATTACTGGAACGCGCACACATGTTGCTGCAACCTTGAGATCTGGAAGTCCCAAAATCTTGCGAGATTCAAAACGAACCTTGGTCTCTTCCGATGAGTAGCCGCCATCTTTAAGCGAACCAGCCCATGGGATGATGTTGAGTGCAAGCGGTGCAGGAAATGCACCGAAATCTTTGATTACTGAACGAAGGTCGCCAGGTTCAACACCTAGGTGCTTGCCAGCAACTTGCTGAATTTGGTCGTACAAAGTCTCTGGACCTGTAACTCCCATTCCAGATACAGCTTGATAAGAAGAGACAAAGAGTTCCTTCAAGCCATAAGCCTTATGGAGCGCACCCATCGCAACGATCATTGTCATGGTGGTGCAATTTGGGTTAGAGATGATTCCCTTTGGACGATTCTTGAT
>Ga0208742_1000340_pt1 | contig 18111 bp, 25 predicted proteins | sample CryBogCBH28Sep08_FD_184601 | JGI IMG/M metagenome (GOLD analysis project Ga0208742, IMG submission 184601) | Freshwater microbial communities from Crystal Bog, Wisconsin, USA - CBH28Sep08 (SPAdes) (version 2) | ecosystem: Environmental > Aquatic > Freshwater > Lake | place: Crystal Bog... | reverse complement strand
CCGATGAAACTAGAAAATGGTTGTCATCACAAGGATTTGATATCGTTGATATGCCAAACCTGAATGTGCCGGTTCATGTGTTGCGGTTCTTATCTATTTACGAATATCTTAGAAAGACATGGCAAGATTATCGTTATGTTGTAACTACCGATGTAAAAGATGTTTACTTTCAATGGTCACCATTTAAGTGGATGGAAAACCAATCTATCAGTGATGACATGATTGTTAACCAAAAATTAGTTTGTGGCTCTGAAGGTATGCGTTATTGTGATGAACCATGGGGTAATGAAAACCTAATGCAGGCTTACGGACCATACGTACACGATTTATTTAAAAATAACACAATATATAATGTTGGTGTATTAGGTGGTTCATCTGAATATATGAAAGACTTGGTGTTCAATATTTTCACCAATGCGATTAATAGACCAATTCAAATTTGTGACCAAGCAGTATTCAATGTACTAATCAATACACAGCCATACTATGATGTAATGTTCTTTGCTGGTAATCACCACGCATGGGCTTGTCAGGCAGGAACAATGGTTGATCCATCTAAGATTGAATCATTTAGACCTTTCTTATTAGATGCTGAACCTACATTTGATAATGGTGTTGTGTGGACTGCTAACCGTGAAATGTATTGTATTGTTCACCAGTACGACCGTGTACCGGAATGGAAAAAGTTTGTTCAACAGAAGTATGGACAAGAAGATGAGTCTCAATTATTTGTTTATAAGGTGTAAATATGAGTGATATTATTAGTTTTAACACAAACGATGTTTTTAATTTCGGAACCAGAATCGAACAGAAATCAAAATGTTCAGGTTATGGTTTGGCTGAATTGATTAAAGATATTGAAAAACCTGTTGGTCTGGAAATTGGTTGTGACATTGGAGATACAACGGTATTCTTGTTAGAGTCACATCCAAATCTAATGTTGACATCAATTGATCCATATGAAAATTATGTTGATTGGAATGGTAGACCATTGCATGAGAGACAGGAAGTTTTTGAAAATGCAATGAATCGTTTGGACAAATTTTCCAACCGTTTCAGCTTGGTTAAACAAACATCGGATGATGCTGTTGATGTATTTGAAGAAGAAGAATTTGATTTTATCTTTATTGATGGTTTACACACATATGACCAATTGAGTAAAGATTGTCTCAACTATTATTCTAAGTTGAAACCTGGTGGTATTTTCTCTGGCCATGACTTCACAGCTATTCCTGGTGTGCATCAAGCTGCAACAGAATTTGCTGCGAAAGTAGGTAAAGAAATTTTGACTACCGAATGTGATGTTTGGTACTGGTACAAATAATGAAGAAATGTATTGTACTCTCTGGTCATTATAGGACTTTCGATACTACATGGGAAAACATCAAAAAATTTATTGATATAAATGAATTGGATGTTTATTGTCACCTTTGGGCTGACAATGATAAAGACGAAAGTGATAGACAATTACAATCCATTATCGATAAATTAGGTGTTCCTGAAGGTCGTATATTGAGAGAGAAGAATAGTGACCATGAACAAACTTTTCTTGACATGGAAAAAAGAATTCTTGAAGCCAATCCTAAAAAAGATTTGGTCATTCAAGACCGTATTGCTGGTGCAGCATCAATGCACTATGCACGTAAGGCTGCTTTTAATCTAATCAAAGAAGAATATGATGTTGTAGTATATTGCCGTTACGATATTATATTTGATGCTTTGTTTAAATTTGATTCAGTAGACTTCATGGTAACACCTGAAGCCGAATGTTATAATCTAATGTCAGATATCTTTGCATTGATTCCATTCAAATTAGCCTCAAGATTCTTTTTGTATGACGAATATGAGAGATTACAATCAACGCAGTTTGAACCTGAGTTTGAAGATTGGTTGAGAAATGAACATAAGTATGGAGAGAATAACATAAGGATACACAAATATCACAGTTATAATCCACATATGTTAATGTTACGTCATTTTATTATGACAGACACACCATATCAAATATTTAATTTACCAGTTAGAATACGATGAAAATTGCACTATGTTTATTTGGCCAACCAAGGTCTTTTGAAAAAGGTTATGAATATCATAAGAAGAATCTTTTGGATCATTATGATGTTGATACTTTCATTTACTTGACCGAAGGTGATAATCAAAAAATACAGGACTTGTATAAACCAACATATTATGTTTACAGTCCACGTAAACCTAATCCTGAAGCTGATGTAAAATACACAAGGACAGCTAATCCAATTAAACATCCAGCTCGAACAACACAATCGATGTTTCATTCAATGTATATGTGTTCGTTGTTAATTGGTAATAGTTATTCAAAATATGATTGGGTTATTAAGAGTAGAACTGATTATGCTTTGAATGTAAAAATACCATTTGAACAATTAGACAATTCTAAATTATACATACCAAATTGCAGAATGGTTCCCGAAAGAGATTTTGGTAATGACCAATTTGCGTTTGGATCGTATAAAACAATGATGAAGTATATGTCTACATATGAAAATTTAGATGAGTACTACAATGCAGGGGCACAGTTTAATGGTGAAGACCTTATGAAAGCTAACTTACGTAAACATAATCTTCATGGTGAAAAATTAGTATATGTTAATATGGATAATCCATTTCCACCTGGTGCTCATAATGGAACATGGCATTCATTGATTCGTGATGATTATGACCAATGGCCGAAATAATAAAAGAATTATCTGGACATTCCGGTAGTAAAATTTACTTAATGAAGGATGAAGAAAAACTCTTTGTCCGAAAAATAGGTAATGTTGATAGAAACTATTCACGCATGGAAGTGTTGATTAGTGAAGGTTATTCTTTGCCTGAAATATATACTTACAAAGATGAAACTTTAGATATGCAGTATATTCATGGCTTGGATATAAAAACATACCTTACACATAACATACAAAATCAATTAACAAAGTTTATCAAGTCTACATTGACTTCTTTTTCATCAGTTAAGATGGAAAAAGATTACACTCAAACGTATTATGATAAGTTAAAATGGATGGATGATTGTACAACATTGCCATTCACTAAAGAAGAATTGATATCCAAGTTACCAAAAATATTACCATGTACCACGTATCATGGTGATTTGACATTAGAGAATATCATGTACTCTCGTGGAAAATTCTATATGATTGATCCTATGCAGAGTCCATATGATTCATATATATTTGACATTGCTAAAATGAGACAAGACCTGCAATGCAAATGGTTTTTAAGACATACTGATATCAAATTAGATACCAAAATCAGTTCTATTCAGTCCAAAATTTTGAATGTGTTTCCTGAAGCGAATAATGATTATCTATTGATATTGATGTTATTGAGAGTTTACCCGTACACTAAAAGTGAGTTTGATAATCAATTTATATTAAGAGAGATTAATAAATTATGGAAATAATTGTACCTGCAGCCGGACTATCAACTAGGTTTCCAAACATGAAACCAAAGTATTTGTTATATGATTACAAACATGAATTGATGTTGAAAAATGCTTTGCGTTCATTCACAAATCATTCAATCACTATTGGAATTCTAAAAGAACATGAAGATAAGTATCAAGCTTCTAAGTTCATCAATTATGAATTTGGCAGTAGTGTTAAGATTGTTATCATTGATGAACCAACAAAAGGTCCAGCAGATACAGTATACCAGATATTACAAAGAGCAAATATAAATGATGATGCCGAAATCTTCATTAAAGACTGTGACAGTTATTTCACTCACGAATTAACTTCAGGCAGTTATGTTTGCACCACAAATATTTCCGAACATGAAGTGTTAAAGAGGTTATCAGCCAAAAGCTTTATCATATACAACGAACAGGATATCATTACAGATATTATTGAGAAGAAAGTTGTGTCTGATACTTTCTGTGTTGGTGGTTATAAGTTTGGTAGTGCTGCAATGTTTAAATCTGCATTTGAAACTATCAAACAAGAAAATGAAGTGTTTGTTTCGGATGTAATTGGTGTTTGTTTAAATAATAATGTCGTTTTCACCAAAAAATCAGTTACTAATTATATTGATGTTGGTACTGCTAAAGAGTGGTTTGAACAGAATGATAAACCGGTCATCTTCTGTGACATTGATGGTACTATCATTATGAATCAAGCCAAGGTTGGTGATAACAACTACAACCAAGAAGCTATACCATTACAAAGCAATGTGAAAAGACTTTTAGAATTACAAGAACAAGGTGCACAGTTTATATTCACAACAGCAAGAAGTAAACTACTAGATTCTATAACACAGAATCTACTTTCCAAATTGGGTTTTAAAAACTTTACTTTGGTGTCTGGTCTGTTAAATTCTAAAAGGATTCTTATCAACGATTTCAACGATAACAATCCATATCCAAGAGCTGAAGCCATTAATCTTAAACGTAACTCTGATGAATTGAGTAATTTCCTATGATACCAGATAAAAATTTATTTTTAGTAACATCTTCAATTAAACCTGCTATTGGTGTATTTAATCATCAAGAAAGATTTGAACAAACTATATTGGGGTTGAAATCAATACGTGAAAAAGTACCAGAAGCCTTGATTATTTTATGTGACGTTTCTCTTGCACCATTAACTGACGAAGAAAATAATACATTACAACAAAACTGTAATATGTTATTTAATTTGAGCCAAGAACCTTTGGTCAGAGAATTGTCTGAAAAAGGCATGAAAGGTCAAGCTGAAAATGTATTGATTTACAATGTTTTGGCTGCAATGAAAGGTGATCCTAACCTAATGAAGATATTAAGTGATGTCAAAAGAATATTTAAAATATCTGCTAGGTCATTACTGGAAGATGGTTTCGATATAAGTAAATACGATAATCTTTTTGGCAAATACGTATTCAAAAAGAGAATTCCAACTTGGATGACTATTAATACCGAAACCAACAAATATGGCACGAATTTTATGGACTTAGGTGCAACAGACTTACTAATTACCAGATTTTTCTCTCTTTGTCCATCTTTAATTGACAATTATTTACAAGTGATTCAAAAGAACCTGTCATTATTACAATTCATTGATACTGAACATGCACATTATGTAAATATACCAAAAAAACATTTGGTGGAGTTTGATAAAGTCTATTGTCGTGGTTGGCTTGCTGGAAATGGTACAGTAGAATCATACTAAATCCAACATTTTAGATTCTATATATCGGACCGTACAATTTTATAAATCCGTCACATAAATCCAAAAGTTGTATAAATAAGTTATCGGTAACCATAGTGTGTTACGTATCAAAGGGTTTTCATGGGTTATTTTCTAAATTTCTTAAAAGAAGAAGCTGAAGCTGAGTCTAGTGGCCAGCTTAAGCATATTCATCATGCGGAAGATAGACCATTAATGCATGGTAAAAAAGGTTACGAACATGCAGTCGGTGCTTTAAATCAGGCACACGAACACACCAAAGAAGGTCTACACAATTCCAATCTAACAATGAAATATGATGGTTCACCATCAATTGTTTTTGGCCATCACCCTAAAACTGGTAAGTTTTTTGTTGCTTCAAAGTCAGCATTCAATAAAACTCCAAAAATTAACTACAACCACGCAGACATATTAAAAAATCACGGCCACGCTCCAGGTCTTGTGGATGCTCTACATGCCGGATTAACACATTTACCTAAAGTTACACCTAAACATGGTGTATATCAAGGTGATGTTATGTTCAAACATGACACCAAACATGAGTCAAAAAAAGGTGTTTCTTTTACCCCAAACACTATCACATATACTGCAAAAGGTGATGGGGGTGATAAAATAAGAAAAGCGAAGTTTGGTGTTGTTGTCCACCAACAGTATCATGGGGATAATATTGCGACCATGAAAGCTGATCCACATCCAGACCACCATAACTTTAGTTCTCATCCTGACGTTTGGCACAAATCTGCTGAACACGATACGAAACAAGTACATTATTCTCCACACGACCAAGAAGAATTTCATAAACACATGGCAGCAGCCAAAGAAATTCATGATAAAAATAAGAATAAAATGTACAAAGCTACAGAGATGCATCAAGGAGAAGGTGGCCGTTTAGCAACATATATCAATCATACTGTACGTACCGATGAAAATCCTACAGCTGAAGGCTTGAAAAATCATATACAAGGCATGTATAATAAGGCTTCCGCAAAGTTAAAGACACCAGCTGCACAATCTCGTAAATCGTCTGAAGCTAAAGTCCACATGTCTCACATTGATAAGAACAAGGAACAGTATGACAATATATTGAAAATGCATCATCATTTACAGAAAGCTAAAGATACGTTAGTCAATGTTTTAAACCAACATCCAGGTGGTCTAGAACATCACATCGATGGTAAAGCAACTGATCCAGAAGGGTTCGTTGTGAACCACGAAAATGAACCAACAAAATTAGTTAATCGTAAAGAATTCGCCAAAGCAAATTTGTTAAAGGTAAGAAAATGAAAAGATTTTTAACAGTAATACTTGAATCTGAAGGTAAAATTGCAAAACATACTTTCTTTCATCCAATCAGAGGCATGTATAAAGTTCACCAAGAAGGTGATATGCATCATGTGAAAAATGATGAGGGTGAAGAAACACACACATTTGTTGGAAAAACTGATAATGAAGTTATTGACATACTCAAAACACATCACGATTTAATTTATGCTGGTAAATTACACGAAGGAATGATAACAGAACTTAGAAAACCCAAAGAAGTACTATCCGATGAAGAACAAGCACGTAAAGCTGCAGCCAAAAAAGCTTCTGCTGGTATCAACATTCATCGTGGAAGTTACAATGAAGCTAGAGTAGCTTATCACTTAAATGGTAATAAATGGATTGATGCAGAACACAAACAGATGGCTGACCATCACAAATCTATGTTGGCTGCTCATGATAAGAAGTATGGAACGAATGAAGTTAAGACTCAAGAAGCAAGAGCACCCGAGCAAGCAAAATCATTCTTAGAACACGCCAAACAAAGAGGCTATGAACAGGTTGAAAAAGTTCATTTGACTGCTAAACCTGGCGATATCGAAAGACATACCGGTATTAAAGCTACACAACAAGAGAATCCTTCAGACTTGGTTGCAAAATTTAAAAAGAAACCAGAATCAGCAGCACATCATTATTTTGGTAATTCTCTAAAGTCTTCTGGTGCAAAAGCAATTGGATTCCATAATGGTGGAACAAAAGAGATTGGTAATCTGATTGGCCATGATTTATTGGGTCATGCAGAAAAACGTCACCAAGAATTTATGAAGAAAAATGGTCTAGGCACAAATAAATCAGCTGCAGCTAAAGCTGTTGCTGGTGAAAAGAAAGATGCTGCTGGTAATGATAATCCAGAATATCGTAATAATGAACTATACCACAAAGCATCTGAACATGCTCGTAAAGTTAATACTGAAATACGTGATAAGTTGCATGAAGGTTATTCTCAAATGAGTCAAAAAGATTTGAAAAATCATTTATTAAAAACCTACATAAAAGGTAATACAGCACACGCTTTACCATATGTAAAAACACATGGAACTGGTGGTGATGGCAAGAAGCCAGCTGCAGCACACACAGAAGATCCTTCAGATAACGATATGTATCACAAAATTAAAAAGGCCAAAAAAATCGAACTACATAAAGCTGGCGAAGGCCAAATTAATGTTCATGCTGATGGACATAGAGTATTCGGTTTACAAGTTAAACATAACAATGGTCCTTTAACAAACATGAAGATTGGTGCACAACCCTAAATGAAATCGTTTCTCCAGTTAGTAGTAGAAGAATCAAAGACACACAAGCCGGTGGTGATGGCCTTTGGCCGTATGAATCCACCTACTACTGGTCATTTGAAGATGATAGATAAGGTTCGTTCAGAAGCGGAAAAACGTGGTGCTGCACATACAGTAGTTGTATCACATTCACAAGATTCCAAGAAGAATCCATTGTCATCGGAACAGAAAATAAAGCACCTAAAAAGATATTCACCCGGTACTAAGTTTGAAGCTTCATCCAAAGAACATCCAACTATTATGCATCATGCAGCTAGATTGAATGCTAAAGGACATGACCATTTGGTAGTCGTAGCGGGTTCAGACCGTGTTAAAGAATATCACGACTTGTTACACAAATATAATGGAGTGCCTGATAAATCTGGTAAAGCACCTTATAACTACAAAAAAATAGAGGTCGTTTCTGCTGGTCACCGTGATCCTGATGCTGAAGGTTCAGAAGGTATGTCCGGTACTAAGATGAGAGAACATGCCAAGAATAAAGATTTTTCATCATTTAGAACTGGTGTACCCTCACACGTTTCAGATGAACATGCAAAAGAATTGATGCACGATGTACGTCATGGCATGGGTTTAAATGAAAGTTACAATCGTGGTATTTTCAAAGCGGTATTTGTAACTGGTGGACCTGGTTCTGGTAAGGATATCGTAATCCGAGAAGCCATCGCTGAACAAAAAATGGTGGAAATAAATACAGTACAAGCTTTTGATTATTTGGCTGATAAACAGAAATTATCCGAAAAGACTCATGATGTACGTAGAGAAGCAATTCGTCATCGTCTACCATTAATTATTAATGGACCAGCAGATGATAGTGAAAGAATATCACACATTAAGGAAGAATTAGAAGATTTAGGATATCAGACATTAATGATTTTTGTTGATACTGACAATGAGGTTAGTAAAGAGAGAAATGAAAAATTAAAAAGAATGATGAGTGAATCTGTAAGGCAAGATAAATGGTTACAAGCCCAACAGATTAGAGAATCGTTCTCACAAAATTTTAAAAAGTTTGTGTATTTTGACAATAGTGGTTCTTATGATACTATTGAAGAAAGTATTACTGAAACATACCAAAACATTAACCAATTTTTGGATAGTAAATGGTATAGTGACGTAGCAGGGTCATGGTTACAAAACCGTGATAAATTAAGAAGTGAAAATTATCTCTTTAAGGAAGACAAAAATGTTAAAAAAGATTCTAGACATATTCAGGCTAAAACCGTTGCCAAATACAACCCAAGTTTCAAACTCGCAGCCAGAGGCCCAAGTGACATTACCCCCAGTAACGCAGGAATCGGTAGTGACACAGACCAAATCAGAGGAAACACCAATCCAAGAAAAAATCCAAACGGAACAACCTACACCTTTGGTTCAGGAACAGGAGTCTACGCCGAAAGCAGCCCCAGCCTCAAAATCAGCGCCCCGCCAAAAGAGAGCAACTTCTCCAAGGACAAAGAAAAAGACAAAATAAAGAAGTCTAGATGGATCAATTCACCAGCCAAAGTTATGAAACCGGATGGTGTTGGCCGTGAATTTGAACCAAGAAGTGGATTGCCTGCAGGCCTTGGAGACCAAACTTATGGTGAGTCCATAGATGACCCAGGTATTGTTGACTCTGGCGTTGGTGGTGTTCTTGGGGGTTCTGGTAATAAAGAACCTATGAAGACATATAGTGATTTGGATAAGAAGTTAATTGGCTACGAAATCAAAAAGAAAAAGAAAAAAACAGGAGAATAATATGTTCGAAAAAAACAAAGTATCAAAATCTATGATTGACGCCGTTAACATGGTGCTGGAAGATAAAAAAAGAATGATTACTGATGCTGAGGTTGATGAAACAGGTTTTCACAAAGCTGCACATGCTGCTAAGAGAGCAAACCAATCTCACTTTGAATTTCAGGGTAAAAAATATCCTGTAACTGCAAAGTCACACAAAGAAGCCATTGAAATGGAAGAAGGTTGGGACGATATGATGAAGGCTGTCAAAGACAAGGCAGGTCCGCAACCATCTGGTGGTTCCGGTGTTAAGCAAGGTCATCGTTATGGTGGCAGCAAACAAAAAGATAAACCAGAACACGATGAACCAAAAGATAAAATGAAGAAAGAAGAAGTATCTTTCAAAGAAAGACTATTGGAGTCGATGAAACAACTCCAAGAAAAAGAAATGTCTGATAAACAAATGAAAAAACGTGAAGACATTGTTATGTCAATGAAAGACAAAACTAGTTACTTCAAAAAGAAATATGGTAAAGACTGGAAATCGGTTATGTATGCTACTGCTACAAAACAAGCCATGAAAGAAGAATTGGACGAATTAGAAGAAAAAATAGATCCAGCTAAAAAGACAGTTGATATGTTACGTGGTCGTGTTGCTATGCCAAAAGGTTTTGATGATGGTAACGAACATAAGAGTACTAAAGTTAAATTAAGTGCAGAAGAAGCTGATTGTGTAACACCATCACAAGCAAAGAAAATTGCCGACAAAGAAGCTAAAAAAGAAGTAAGTCACCACAATACTAGTATGCACAAAGGTCAAAAGAACACAGTTAAGATGGAATCTGTTGATGATTTGGACGAAGGTATGATGGACACCATGAAAAAAGTTGGTAGTAAAGTTCTATCAAAATTAGGTCATGGTGACGATGAAGCTATGCGTAAAAACCTTCAAAAGAAAATGGGTATGCTACAAACTGGTAAAAAACCAACTAAAGAAGAAGTTGAGTTGACTGAAGGTCATCATATGCATACTCACACAGTACACTTTTCTTGTCCTATGACGGGTGAGTGGAAAGGTAAAATGATTTACAATGCTGACCATGACAAAGAAGCTATTGAGATGGCAAAAGATATGGCTAAGAAACAAGACTTAAAAGTTATGAAAGTTTCCAAAAACAATGTCATTATGTCGGATAAGACTATGGGTGAAGAAACTATATTTGAAGCTTTCAAAGGACCAGAGTCTGGTTCAGGCACAGGTGATAATCCTTTTGTTACTAACGAAAGTAAGCCTTTAGTTAATGCCAAAGCAATTGCTCATAAAGCTTTACAGAGAGTTAAAAATGAGATGATGGGTAAAGCACCAGGAAATAATTAAAATGAATAAAGTAGAAAAGTTAAAGGCCATCGTTAAGAATAAGACTGTAAGACCAACTTTTGGTACCAATCCTTCTGATCCATGGTCTGCAAAAGCAAACATTGCTGAGTCTCCAGGTTTAGATGCATACCTCAAATCAAGAGGTATCAATCCAGAATTTGCTTCTAAAGATGTGAAGATTGCACATTCAAAATCTAATGCTTTCTTGCAATGGCAACGTGCTCATATGAGAGAAGATGTTGCTGAGCCTTTGGATGAAGTATCTGTAAATACTTTGGCTAGTTATAAAAAGAAAGCTGGCCAAGATGTCAATGCACGTGCTTTAAAAGTTGCTATGCAGAAGGATGATCCTTTACGTCATCCTTCAACACCAGACAGTCGTGAAAAAGATGCAAAAAAGAGAGCTTCTAGAATCACTTCTATTGTTAAAGCTGGAGAAAAACTAAAATCAAAAGGTTACCAAGAACCAAAGCCTGCACCAGATACAGCTGATAGGGGTTATGGTAAAGGTCGTTACATGGGTGATTCTGTTGAACTAGAAGGTGATACTTTAGATGAAGTTTCTTCAGAATTACTTGGTCGTTACAAAGAAAAAGCCAAGAAGTCCGCTGATTCTTTGACTTCTGCTGGTCAACACAAGAAAGCTACAGACCGTCATATGAACGTAATGAAGGCTACTGGTAAACAGATGTCAAAAACAATATCAAATCTGAAAAAATCATTACGTGTTGAAGATAAGTATGAAGATCCAAAAGCTGCAACACAAACACCTGATGTTATGGCTGAAAAGAAAAAATCTATGTCAAAATCTGCTGAACTCATCAAATCTATCTACAAAAATAAGAAGATGATGAAAGAAGATTTGTATGACCATGAAAAAGCAGATAAATCAGTAGCTACATATGGCAAAAAGCCTAAATTTGATGCGGCTGATAAGAAAGATTCTCAAGGCGAAAACAAACCTAAAGCCGCAGCGGTTCTATCAGGCGGTACAACATTGACTGGTCAAAGTAGAGATACTATTGAGATTGACCCTATGATGAGAGTACGTCCAGGTCAACCTGATCCTACAAAGGATAAAGACAAGGACAAGAAAAAAGAAGAAGATAAATCCAAAAAATAATAACAGATAAATATAGAATAACCCACGGTTAAAAGGAGAATAACATGTCATCTTGGGGCAATAACGACAACGCAGCTAACGCACCACATTGGGCCGTTAACTCTACAATTACTTATGGTGCTGGCGTAGCAGCATCTGCCGCCAGAGCAACAGCGGCAAACGTAGCTTTTCTTTATGGAAATACTACACCTAATGTGTATATTCAAGACGCAACGGTTGGTCTTTATGCTGTAGATAACCAAGAAATTGGTGCAGCTGAAGCCATAGCTCATCCAACACATTCAGGATGGATACTAAGAACAACTGGTTCTGGTGGCCGTGCGGGTCGAGTTACACATGAAGTTTTGGTTGCTTTGGCTAATGTGATTGGTGACGGTGATGGTCAATTCTACGCCAACGTTGCAATTGATGTAACAACTTTCACAACATCTCAAACTGTTACACACAGTTCATCTAATGCCAACTCTGCTATCTTTACTGTATCTCCAATTTTGACTGGTAATACATCTGCAGCATTGACTTATCAATGGCAAGTGAATAGTAATACAGGTGGATTAGGTTGGACAAACGTTGCAAACAATACTCCAACTGCAACTGGTTATTTGGGTGGTACAACAAATACATTGTCTGTTTACCCATATAATGCTACAGCAAACGCTTATGTATTCCGTGTAAAAGTAACCGCAGCTGATGAAGGTGTTTCAGCAACATCTGCAAACGCTACAATTACTATTCTGTAATATAATTAAAAGGGGTGGCGAGAGTCACCTCTTTTTTGTTAAATGTTTGATAATTTAAATGATGACAATTTTATGTTATATGCTGTGAAATGCTATAATTCACCGCATTGTATCATGTCAGAATTTGAAGGAGATATCAAAAGAACAAAGTATTTGAAAAGATTGTTCCGTAGATACAAGACTACAAAAGTACTTAAAGAGAGATTGATATTAAACCATATAATTTTATTGAACAATGTTTTTGGCTTAGAAGCAAACGCAAGAGTATTGTTCTATAAAATAGATGAACGTGATTATGATATATTAAAAACATTTTTATGTTACTTGAACATTATGCCAAAAATGATTTATGGAATAAACGGTAAAAATATTAATGGTTATGATATACCATTAGATTTAAATGTTGCAGAGGTGTTAAAAAATCTATGAAAAGCTTTAAACAATACTTAGACGAAGTAAAAAAACCAACAGGTGATTTAAAGAGCGCTTGTTGGACAGGTTATACTGCTGTTGGTATGAAAATGAAAAATGGTAGAAAAGTACCTAATTGTGTACCTGAAGAAGTTGAACTAGATGAGATGGATAAATCTCAAACTCCTCCAGGTCGTGCCGCTGATTATCCTCTTGGTGTCAAAGGCACTACCGTAAAACCAACTACTAAAAAGAAAGTTCTTAAAGATTTAACTAAATTATTAAATAAGTCATTTGATAAAGTTAAAGAAGAAGTCGAATTGGATGAAGCCACAAAAATAATTACTGATGGAGGAGTGATGAATGTACATCATAATGGCCATCATATTGGTAACATCATGAAATCTCCTTCCAATAAAAAAACACCATATAAAGCATATTCCAAACATTGGGATATGAAAAAGTTATATAAATCTAAAAAAGACGCCACTGATTGGTTGGTACAGACACATAATACAGCTATGAAAGAAGAAGTTGAAATGGAAGCTTACCATGATCCTTGGAAAGACAAATATTTTGGTCCAGGAGAAGTTGTCAAACAAAAATATAGAGTTAAGACAGATGACAAAACATATAATGTTAGAGCTGATACTGAAAAACACGCACACGAATTGATAACTAAACATGCTCCTGACTCAACAATTATTTCTATTCAACATAAAGGTTCCGCAAGATGGTCGGAACAAGTTGAAGCAGTTGAATTTTATGAAGAATATAATCCGGAAGAATTGTTTGATATTTTAGAAGAAGTTATTAATGATATTGCAGAAGTAAATAGAATTGATCCTGAACAAATTTGGGAAGACTTTGAAGATGTTTCAGATGAAGAATTGTTTGAAACTGCTGCATGGCGTAGAAAAGAAGGCAAGAGTCCTACTGGTGGTTTAAATGCAAAAGGTATTGCATCTTATCGTAGAGAAAACCCAGGTTCTAAATTGAAGAAAGCTGTAACAGGTAAAGTAAAACCTGGAAGTAAAGCAGCAAAGCGTAGAAAATCATTTTGTGCTCGTATGTCTGGCATGAAAGGTCCTATGAAAAAACCAAATGGTGAACCATCCAGAAAAGCATTAGCTTTGAGAAAGTGGAAATGCAGATAAAATCATTTAAACAATACGTAGATGAAATGGCCGGTGGTGGCGGTGGAGGTGGTGCAGTTGCTGCAGGTCCAACTAATGTAGTAGGTGGTGGTGCAATCGCTGGTACTGGAGGCAAAGGTGGTGAACCTGGTGTTGATATGAGAAAACGTAAAAAACACAATCCAATTATGATGTCTATGGGAAGTAGGAAAGCACCAAAGTGACCGATTTTAAAGAGATAGTTTCTTTTTTAGAAAGCAAATTCGGACTCACCGTTGAATCTGAAATAACTGCTAATCTAATGATGTTGAAAGTAAATGGTTTAGATAATGCTAGTATTCGAAGATATATAGAAAACGAATTTGATGATATATCTGTTTATTGCCAAGAAAAAGAAGGTTATAAATTTCATAATACGTGGATTAAAATAGAAAAGAAACAAAATGTTAATATGGTTACTTAATCAGATACCTTTAATAATAGTACATGGTATTTTTGCTATTGGTGTTGCAATTCTCATTCTATCAAACTTTGTTGGTAAACTATATTCATTACCAGCAACAGCAATAGGCATAGCCGTTCTCACAATCTCCATATTCCTAGAAGGTCTAATCTTTGGCAATCATGAACTGCTTGCCGAGATGCAAAGAGCCAAAGACAAAGTGGCTCAAATGGAAAAAGAAGGAAAAGAACAAACAGCCAAGATTGATTCAAAGGTTGTTACTAGAACCAAAGTAATACATGAACGTGGCCAAGTTATAAAACAATACATTGACCGAGAAATCACCAAGTATGATAGTCAATGTGTCATACCACAAGAATTTGTCAAAGCACATAATGATGCAGCTGAGGTACCACCAAAATGAAATATCTATTATTGTCATTATTGCTGGTTGGTTGTACAACACCTGTTACAGTCATACCTACATTTCCGGAAGCACCACAATCAATCATTACACCTTGTCCACCACTACAAAAAGTTGTTGAAGATGTTAAATTAAGTGGTGTCACTCAAACTGTTACTACAAATTATACTACATACTATGAATGCTCTACGAAAGTAGATGGTTGGATAGAATGGTATACTGTACAAAAGAAAATATTTGATGGAGCTAAAAAATGAAAAAGATTTTATGTTTAATGTTACTTACTTTATTGACTTCATGTTCATCCGTGAAAGAAATTATCTTTGCTTCACCATATGATCCACATGAATATACATTGATTACAAAAATTAGAACAGAATCAACTTTTATGAGTTGCTCTAAAGATGAAGTTACAACATTGTATAGAGATGCATTAGAATTAAAAAATACAAGTCAATATATACCACACAATGAGAGAATTGCTGAAGTCACATCAGACTTTTTAACAATTGTTGATGAACTATATAAGAAAGATAAACCAGGTGATGTATATTGCAAAGCCAAATTGAGTGTTATAGCATTCAACGCAGAAAAACTACAAAAAACTATTGGAGGTAAATCAAGATGAGCGCATTATACGAAGCAGCCAATTTGGCACAACAATATCAAAATGCATACCAGACTGGCCAAATGTCAGCTGAAGAATTTAAAGAATTGATTAACGATTTGCAAATTACAGACAGAATCAATGCCAACTTGGAAGAATTTGAACAGAATCAAGAATATCACAGTATTTTAATGGGTGCAGTACAGTTAGCTTCCGCTATTTAAACTATAAATAAAATATTATGGAATTAACTAAAGAACAACTACGACAAATCATTCCTAAGAATCCATATTTGGATCATTGGTTTGATGTATTGTCACAATTATTGCCAGATTATGATATCAATACACCACAACGTATTGCTTCTTTCTTGGCTCAATGTACACATGAGTCAAATGATTTTACCGCTCTCAAAGAAAATCTAAATTACAGACCTGCTTCTTTACGTAAGTTGTTTCCTACACACTTTGAGACAGATGAGATAGCAAACCATTACGCAAGTCTTCCCAATAAACAGGAAGCGATTGCCAACAGAATGTATGCCAATCGTATGGGTAATGGCGATGAAGCGTCTGGTGATGGTTACAGATATTGTGGCCGTGGTGCCATTCAAATTACCGGTAAAGACAATTACTTTTGGTTCGCAGCCAGTATCTCAATCACACCAGAAGAAGCATCTGAATACATGCAAACCTTTGAAGGTGCGTTACAATCTGCCTGTTGGTTCTGGGAAAATAATAACCTAAACAAGTGGGCTGATGCCGGTGATGATGACAAGATGACACACATAATTAATGGTGGTACTATTGGAATAGAAGACCGTAAAGCACGTAAAGCAAGAATTCTAAAAATTCTAGGTGCATAAATGAGTGATAAGAAATTATTTCTTTGGGCTTCTGTTGTATTAGTATTGCCATTGACCTTAGCATTTTGCGGCCACGACCAATTTAGATATCCTTGCCAAGACCCAGCCAATTGGGATAAACCTGAATGTAAATTACCTATCTGCGATGTTACAAGAACCTGTCCTGAACAAATTTTCAAAGGCCAAAGAGACCCTCGTTTGGGTCCTCCAGCAGTTGAAACACAAACTCAAATCCCCAAAACTTCATCAGGAGTCTACTGTGGACCAAAATAATAATGTACCTTTCATGTATACCGAAGAGCAGCTTATGGCTCGCCTTAAATTCTTCATCGGTATTTGCCTTGCAATGACACTCACGGGTATCGTGTTTGTTGTATTGTATTCCATTATCTTTATCACTCAACCATTGAATGCTATTAGTCCTATCGACCAAAAGTTCTTTGAGATGATTATTCCTATTGCTACATTCTTGACTGGTACCTTATCTGGTATCATGTTGGCTGGTGGCGACAAGGATTTAAAAGCAAAGGCATTAGATGCAGCAAATAGACCACCCCCAGGTACCTCACCATTTTCACCAACTGGATTCAACTCACCAGCCGGCTTTGCAACAGGCCTTGCAGCATCTGCATTATCTTCAGCAGGATCAATGTCTGGATCAAGTTTCAATCGTACATCAAACGGCGGATCAACAAGTGTTACAGTCGTTGAAGAAGTTATCAACTCAGGACCACCAATCGTAGGTTACGGTGGTAAATTAGGTCCTCCTGCTGCACCACAACCATTAATTTAAGGAACTAAAATGAAAAAAATTATATTTGCGTTAGTAATGGCTTTTGTATGTGTTAGTGCCTCTTATGCTGAACCTTTAGAAGTTAAGAAGGTATGTGAGACAACAAAAGATGCCAAAGGTAAAGAAAAAGAAGTTTGCAAACAAGTCAAGATTCATAAGAAGCTTGAAGGCACACCATTACCAGAAAAGAAATAAATGGCAGACGATGACAGCATAAAATTAAAGATAGATGTTGGGGTACTAAAAGAACAAGTTAGTACCATAATGTCTCTTTGCTCAAAAATGGATGCTGTCATCGAAAAATTATCCGAACAACACGAGAGACATATTGTAAAAGTCTATGATGACATGGAAGATAGAAGACTGGAAACCGAAACTGATATCAAAGAAATCCATGATAGAATAGATACTGTTTTGGAAAAAGTACAAGAATCCGAAAGAAGACTTATGCAGGAATTAAAATCTCTCAAACAAGATATCACCGAACACAATAAAAAAGAAAAAGAATCCTTGGATCAATTACTCCAATGGAAATGGATGGTTGCAGGTGGTATACTTGTAATGTCATGGTTGCTTTCTCACGTAAACTTTGATACAATAAGAGGTGTGTTAATCAAATAAGTTGTTTATTGTATTATGTCCGTTTTTATTGATAGA
>Ga0208742_1000336_pt1 | contig 18174 bp, 20 predicted proteins | sample CryBogCBH28Sep08_FD_184601 | JGI IMG/M metagenome (GOLD analysis project Ga0208742, IMG submission 184601) | Freshwater microbial communities from Crystal Bog, Wisconsin, USA - CBH28Sep08 (SPAdes) (version 2) | ecosystem: Environmental > Aquatic > Freshwater > Lake | place: Crystal Bog... | reverse complement strand
CAAATCATCCGCTACTGGAAAAATTTGATTATCAGGCTCAACTTGTGCCACGCGATAACCTGTTTGTCTTGGCTCAATTTTTGAAATTAATGCTTTCATAATTTTTTCCTTTTACCATTCAAAAACAACAACGCCTGTACCGCCACTACCACCGCCGTTGTTGCCACTGCCGCCAGTGCCAACAGTAACAGTGAGAGTATTTCCTGAAGTTAATCCTGTCAAATATTTAATTGCACAACCGCCAGCGCCAGCGCCAGTTGCATATCCTTTACCACCACCGCCGCCGCCAGCAGAACCAGAAGTTGTAGAACCTGAAATATTGCCGCCGCCAGCGCCACCAAAAAATGAAGCACCACCGGGTGATTGATTTACTCCGCTAGAACCGCCATTAATATTTAAATCCCCACCACTTCCAGAACCGCCAACGCCAATTGAATAAGGATTTGAACCATTTTTTTGACCGCCACCGCCACCAGTTGCGCTAATTGTTGAAATTGATTGTGTACCAGACGCAACGCTAGATGTATTACCCGAATTACCAACAAACCCACAACATCCGCTGGAACCGCCGCCAGCACCGCCGCCACCAACAACAGTGACTTTTACTGCTGTAACGCCAGATGGAATTGTGAATGTGCCGTTGGATGTAAATACTTGACCTAAAACTCCAGGCAAAGACGATGAATTTAAAGTAATTGAACCTGAACCATTGGTAATTGACATACCCGTGCCAGCAGTCAAAGTGGAAAGGGTATATCCGCTTCCATTACCAATAGGAATTTGACCGTTGGTTGGCGTTGCGGTTGTTCCCGTGCCGCCGTAAGCAGTTGTAACGGTAGGCAAATTGGTAACTGGAATCGTTCCGTAAATGCCTGTCGCGCCATTAAGCTGCCCTGATGAATTGACGTTGTTGGCAAGGAGTGCCAAATTGAGTGCTTGTGTCATACTGCGCCCGTTCTATTGAAAGTTTGTTGAACCAAAATATTTGTGTTTACAAGCGGAGTTTGGCTCAATGTGTAAGAACCAGACGACACCGTGTAATCGACTGTTTCTAACAACAATGCGCCATTATTCCACAGGTTAAACGCTAACGGATTGAATGTAAAGGCATAAGTTGGAGTACCCGCTATTGTGTAAGCATCTACGTTTACGGGTGTGCCGTTTGGTACGCCAAGATTGTTGTTTGTCCACTGAATCACCTGCAAATCACCCGTCACAGCCGAAATAAATGAGATTGTTTGGCCTGAGATGTTGTAGTCCTGAGCATTTACAACCGTGCCATTCAGAAACAACAATTCATTGCCGCTATAAAGGGTAAACCCTGATGCTGTGTAGTCGGTTTGATTGCTTAAAGAAACAGTATTGCGAGTGAATGAGTTGTACGTTGCTGGAGTTGAATTAACCGAAGCAAACGAAATGATAGTGATAATATCGTTGACAACAGCACTTGTGCCGAGCGTGACCGTGCTTGCTGCGTCTGTGTATTCTGTTGTGTCTAACAACAAACCATTGCGGAAAACCCAACAATTGCCTGTGACATATTCAGACCCACGGGTGACGCTAAACACCGTTTGACCGCTTGAGGCATCAAAAGCTGTCATTGTGTAATAGAACGAATCAGGGGCTGCGAATCCAACCACGCGCCCATAAATGTCAACTGTCAGCGTTGCCACCGCAGACGTTTTTGTGTAAGCCCCTCCCGGAAACGTCAGCAATTGCGCCAATGATGCAATCACTTGCCCTTGTGGGTTGTTGGTAATGGCAATTTCACCCGTGCCAACCGTTGTTGTACCCGTTTGAATCAATTGACCAGTACGAGCGCCAAGATCAATGACGTTCACGCCATCAGGCAAACCTTGCCAAATTGTTTGGTCATACGTTGTGGTATCCGTAGGCACAAACAAAGCCGTACCCGCCGAAGGTGCTGCGCCACCAGTTGCAAACGAAATTAAATTATTACCACGATTGCAAAACAACAAATAATTTGTCGTTCCAAACGTAGGCGATGCTGGATACCATGTGTAATCGGATGGTGTCGGGTCAGCAGAACCGCTTGCGTTGTTTGCCAAACCAAAATAAGACAACCCACGAGGATTGAAGTTAAATCCAGAGCCTGTAATGCTGCTTGCATACGCCACGCTTAGATAACGCTGTGTAAATTGGAATGTGAAAGGTCGCCAATTAAAAACTGTGCTTGCAGGGCTGTAATTTGATTTTGTCAAACTATTGACCATGCGCGTGAAAAAATACCAATTGCCAGCAGGAATTCCCGTCAACGTCACGGGTGGCATTGCTGTGTTTGTGTTGTACGGGTTGCCGTTTGATTGCACAGCCGTTGTGCCAGCAAAAATGTATTGATTGTTTGCAGGATTGGAAAATGCTGAATACCAAATTTCAGCGTATTGAATAATCCCCACGCTGCTGGTTGTTGCGTTTACTTGAAACGATGGAATGTTTGCAATGGGTTGACTGCCAGAAACAGTTGGTGCAGGAATAGTTCCAAAAATGTTTGGGTTTGGCAAACCCGTATTGGCACTTGGCGTGAATTGCGTGATTGAGGCATCATTAAACACCGATGGGTCATAATTTTGCAACGTCAAATCAACAGTAACTGCACCATCTTGTGCAAATTTTTGAACAACTTTAGTAATTCTAAAAAGTTTGGCAACCCATCCATAAATTGAGTTTGTTACCGTTACAACATCACCAGCTTCCAATTCCAAGCCAATGTAATTGACAGAACAAGTAACTTGCAAATCCAAACGTGCTGCTTTTAAAAACCTGATTGCCAACAATTGCGCTTGTACGTTGTTGTCCACCAAGGGCAATTTGATTGTTTGTTTGTTGACAGGCTCATTTGCATAAAGCAAAGAAGGGTCAATCAAAGCCAAATCAAACACAGCAGTATTAAAAGAACTGTTTGTAGTTTTGTCTGGAAATTGACATTCAGCAATGTTGTAGGTGTTTGAAATGTCCATTGACGTAATGGACAAAGACGAAATCATGTTGCTATCGTTGATGTCTGTCGCCACCGTGTAAGTTGGCGTTTGCACAATGATTGACCATGTGCCAAAAATTTCATTGTATTTAAGCAAACAATCACAACTGTTTGCCATGTCTTGCAAGTTTTGCAAAACTGTATTTGCAGGGTCAATTACACCGTTGAATTTAAATCTTGGTTGTGTGCTTGTGCCACCGCTATATGGTGTATAAGTTATTGTTTGATTGCAATATGTGTTCAATGCGGCAATGCTGATCATGTCGATTTGATTTGATGGAATCGCAGCCCCATAAACCGTATTTGTCAAATAATCATAAAAACAATCACCTGCGCTATTACGTTCATTGATAACTTGAAATTGTGTTTGTTCTAATGATGTAACGCCAGCATTTGCGTTGTAATTTAATTGCACAATTGCAAAGGCACATCGTGACATTTCTTTGTAAGCATCCCATGTGTATGTCAACCCACTAGATTGCATAACTTGAATTGCAGACAATCCAGTATTTGTTGGGTTTCCTGAACCATTGCGATACAAATACATGAAAATTGAACCGTCAATTTTGGTGTCAATTACACCAGACGAAACATCTTGCAATCCAGTTACACGAGTTAAATCAGATGAACCAAAAATACATTTTTTTCCACCATAATAAATATCTCCAAAATTTATGTTGTCGCCACTATTGCCGCCTGTAACTTCACACAATGACAAAACATAGTAAAGCGTTTGATTGTTTGACGTAATGCTTACATCAGTTACAGCACCGCCAACAAAAGCAGAACCATAAACAACAGGCAATTTTGTACTTGTTGCAGGACTTACTTGTAAATTTGTGCCTGTTTGTAATGTTTGATTTTGTTGTGGTGGTGTTGGTGCTGTAAGTTTTGAAAATATTGAAGATGCAACCATTGTCACGGCAAAAGAAATTACTTCAGCCATTACGCCTGTAATACCAACTTCAGCCAACAAAGGTAAAAGTACAAAAGACATTACATCATCCAATCATTACAAATTTTTGTTGCGCCAATTTTTGACAAATCAGCATCACCAAAATTGGAAATATAAAATTCTTCAATTTCAGAATTTTTTTTCATTTCATTCCCAATTTCAATGTATTTTTTCATTAGTTTCAAACTGTTTTTTTTACTTTTTGCAAACCACATTGTCTCTTGTAATGTCCATACATTTGGTATCCAAAAACAAGGTGATCGAATAGCGCAAAGAAAACCATCATCAGCAATCAAAACAAAACCAGCACCAGCATAAATTTTAGACAATTGTTGGTCAACGTATTCTGACGACCAATTTTGTTTTTTCATGGACAAACGATTGGGATGTTGTTCATGGAAAGCAATCAAAAATTCTTTGATTCTTTCATTGTCAAATTTATTGGCAAAACGAATCATGCGACTTGTGAACCAAATTGGAAATACAAAGTTGCAATCGTAGAAACACGATTCATGCTTGTATCACCAGAATTAAAATATTGCCAACTTGGGTCGTTTGTGAATCTTCCTGCTGTACGATTTTGCAAAATCATTTGTATGTTTGACGCTTGAATAGAAATTGTGCCGATATACGACCTCACTTCCTCCATCCATTGTTCGCTGATTTGGTAGGTGTTGATAAAACCGTAAAAATATTGATACAACCCACCAGAACCGCCCGTTGTGATAAGGTTGCCTGATGTGTCAAAAAAACCTTTCCACATTGTAATTTGCGAACCCTTAATGTCTTGAGAAAGCACCCACGACAATAAAGCTGTGTCAATGCCCACCAATGAAACAGATGTTTGATTTGCAGTGCTTTTGATGTCGCGCTGAATGTCACCAATAGAAATCAATGAACCCAAACCATCAAAAGGCTGTGAATCAACAGCGTTAATTGTCAATGCGGATGCTGTGGTGGCAAACCGATAAGTGCCAGAAGGAGAAATGACGCGAACAAAATCCGCATAACGAATGTTGTTTGTGTTATCCAGTGGTGGAATGTCGTTCATGTCACCGCCTCAAATGCTTTGAATGTAGATTGCCAAGATATAAAGCTGTCATTTGTAATTGGCATCAGCGTGTACGTTGGGTATTGCTGCAAGATTACAGGAAATGTGACGCCAGTGTAATTTGTACCGCCCATTGAAACAGTTGTACCGTATTGACCAATTACCGCATTGACCGCAGACCCAAGAGGTCCATTGATAAGGTTTCGATGCACGGGAATTGTTACCGTTGAACCCAAGCCACGTTGTACGTCTTGCGTTGCAATGTATGTGTATGTACCAACTTGGCAAAAATCACCAGCACGAACAATGTATGCAGATGCACTAATTGCTGGCAAATTACCAAGCACCATGTTTTTGGCTGTGCTTGCAGTTTCCCATTGGCAAGCGGCAATTTCCGCGCTTGTCATGTCGCCTTGGTAGTTAATGTAATTTGTCCAACCTGTTGTCCCAAAATTTAAATATTGGGTTAATGATTTGTCGTAATAACGTAAATTGGCAAGCAATGCGCGATTTTTGCTGTACAACAAATAATTGTTCGGTTTGAACTCAAACATAAATGGCACAACGGTAATCAATTCAGATGTTGAAATCCGTTGATTGCGTGAAATCACTTGTCCAACAAATCGTTGGTCGGTGATGTGTACCGTTTCCGCAATAGCAAGGATTGTGTTTAAATTTGCCATGTCTTACCTACTTTGTGGCAACGATCTTTGCGCCGATTGATTAGCCGCCCAAACCGCTGTTTTGTTTCTTGCTAAGAATGTCGTTGCTGATTGTGTGTCAATTGCTTGCATGGATGCAATGTATGGACCATTGTATGTAACAGATTGTCCACCACCACCAAGATTTCCAAGTGCGTTGTTCGGAATAATTGTTCCTGCGCTTTTTGGAATAAACAATTCGGGACCTGCTTCGCCAACCAACGATGCTTGACCAACTGGAGGGTCTCCACCATCTGCAAACGCTTGCATCATGTCGCTGCCAGTAGCTGTGCCAAGGTTAGCTGTCGCTCCGTGTCCACCACCGCCAAACAAATTGCCAATGCCAAGTGCGCTACCCGCTTTGGCAAACAAACTACTGGCTTGCATTTGCAATTGCGCTTTCAGCATATCTTGAATCATGCTGGTAATAAGGCTTTTGAAATTTAGCTTGCCAGTTGTCACAAACGTATTTAATGCGTTGGTCATTGAACTTGTCATTGATGTAAACGCTTGTCGCCCAAAATCTGCGGCAGTCATTGCGTTTTCTTTGTATTGGTTAAATGCTTCATTCCAACCAAAACCAAAACTTTCACGCAGTTGTTGATTAGCAATCACAGCGTCTTTTGTTTTGACAATCATCTCATCGTAAACCTGTTCAACTTTTTCACGTTGTTTTTCTAACTCGTCAATGACTTGTTTTGAATTGGCTGTGTGACTTGCTCTTGCGGCATCTTCTTGTTTGCGAATTTCCTCGTCAACTTTGTTTTTTTCCAACACGACTTTCATCAAAGCATCTTCTAATTCTTTTTGATTTTTAGTTGCGTTGCTAACTTCAAGTTGCGCTGTCAAAGCCAAATAACCTGCATCGGCTTGTGCTTTGTAAACTTTGGATATTTCGTCTGCTTTATCCAATTGTTTTTGTTGCGCGTTAATAATTGTGCGATGTGCGCTTTCAACTTTTTTAATGTTGTCAACGGCTTTGTCTGCTTTTTTATCACCAAACAATTGGTCAAAATAATCAAAATCTGATTTGACCATTGCATCAGTTTTCTTTTGTTGCTCATCCCACAAATTGCCAATTTCAGAAAATTGCAAAGTGACCAACAATTTCAACTCTTTGGCAAGTGTTCCCAAATCAGACAAAACAACTTCAATCGTTGTTGATACAAATTTGACCATCACCGCCGCAACTTTTACAAATTCACCAATCCAATGAATAATGTCTTTAATGACTTCATTGTTGCCGCCCAATGCGTCATACAAGCTGTTCAACGTAGGGATAACCGCAGTCGTAAATTGAACTGTGATGTTGTTCCATGAAGATTTAAGTTTTTCGCTCAGTTCATGCGATTTTTCAATGGCATCCGAATACTCATCAAATTGACCTTTGGTTTTTTGCAGACTTTCGTTAAGTCCAACAAGGTCAACGCCTTTAATAGCTTTGCCCAAAGTTTGAAAAGCCAAACCATTGCGCTCGGCTGCGTCTTTCATGTTAGCAAGACCTTTGACCGTTTTTTCAAACAAATCTTGCTCTGACAAATGAGCCAAATCATTAAGCGTCACACCAAGCCGAGCAAACGATTCTTGCGCTTTGACGTTACCTTGTGCGGCTGCTTCAATTTTTACAGTAAAACCTGAATACAGTTTGCTTGTATCTTCTGCCGTGCCACCATTCAACTCAAGTGCTTTGGCTAACCGCAAAACAGATTCTGTTGCAATGTCGTTTGCTTTGGCGGTTTCAACAATTTGATTGGCATACTCCATTGCTGATTTGGTCATCTCAATAAAACCAGCAGCCGACACTATTTCAGGAATGTACTCAGACAATTCCTTCAATTTATCTTTGGCTTCACTAATGCCTTTTTTAAACTCGGTGGTGTCAAGCCCTAGTTGAGCGCCTAAGCCAGCAATGATTTGTGCCATTATTTACCTTTGAAAAACTGTGTCGGCGCATTTGGACTCATCATTGCAAATGCCAACAAAGACTGAGAAACTCGTTCTTTTTTGGTTTTCTCATCCAATGGTGGGTACAAGTAATCGTGCGCTCTTGGTATGATTTTTTCTAGTGTATATGGTGACGCTCCTTTGGGCAACATTTTGTTAAACTGCCCTGCCGTTAATGTCCCAAGAACTTCCAAAATCCCACGGTTTCCAATCATTCCATCGGCATACATGATGCTTATGTCTGTGAATGTTTCCTCGTCAAGATTTGCAGGGTCTGTGCCGTGTGCAAGCAAATATGCTTTGACTTGCCTACGGATTGACCCTGTTACTTTCCCCGCGCCGCCGAGTAGTTGGGAGAAATGACTTTGCTGATTTCCTCAACCAATTCAAGCTGCACGGTGAACGGGAATAATTCCTCAATGTCAGCGTAACTGATCGTTGACATATCAAAATCTTTGTTTTCAGGCACAAGCAACTTGAACATTTCAATCACGCGGTTTTGCGTCATCACTTTGTTTCGGGATGTCTCGCGCAATGAATAACCTTTGACCATGATGTCATCGGTTTTGAATTCAATGTCAGGGTCGGTTGTGTATTTTTCTTTGTTGTCAAAGAATTCTTTTGCCATGTCCGAATAGAACTTGTATGCCAAGTCATCGTCAATTTTTTTGATGCGCTCGAACATGGCTTCTGTTTCGAGCGTCAACGGCACTTTGACTTTGAAGGTGTGTCCACCAAAATCAAATGAGCGTGTGCGAATTGCGTCTTTTGAAAAGTTTGAACCAAAGGCGTTTTGTAATGTCATTTTTTATGCTTTCATGTGTTTTGAACGATATTTTTCAAGGGCTTGTTTCAAAGCGTCAGCCAAACTGTTGGTGACTTTTTGAGCGTTGCTTTCTAGCGCAGGTCGGATAAATGGTCTTCCTTCACCTTTTTCCCATTTCGCTGTGCCAAATTCTATGGCAAAAGCCCGAGCGTCAGAGTGCATATGCTCTTTTTTGCCCGTTTTTTTATTTTTGAATTCTTTTTTGAACAACTTAGATTTATGACCTAAGTCATCATCAGGGTAAAACCTGTTTCCGGGAGCGACAGTTACCCGCGAAATCATAATCATGGTTGGTGTGGTGTACACCGAATGTTTGTCTTTGCCGTTTGGTTTTCTAGCTTCTAGGCGCAACGATGCCAACAATTGCCCCGTGTCTACGTTGCCATGCGTTTCTAACAAAGATTTAGACGTTGCCAAAACGGGTTGCATTGCAGCACGACAAGCATTTTGCAAAATCTTTTTGCTGTCTTTTTCGCTGAAATCGTCTTTGATCTCATCCAGCAAAGTTTCAAATTCTTTGAAACCTTCCCATTTAAGACTGATGGTTGTGCCAGCCATACGTCACCCGACCACGATTTTTTTGAAAATCTGGTTGTTTAAATCAACAACGTATTGCGCGATTTGCTCGGGTGTCATTTTGTCGGCATGATTTCGCGCAATTTCATACGCTAAATTTACCCCTGCCGTGCGCTGCTGCAATCTTCCGAACCATTGTTTTTCGCCGCTTTCGGCGCGTTCGGTAATGTATTTCAGCAGGTCATTGTTTGTTTTGATTTCCATGTGATGTGAAAAACGCCCCGAAGGGCGTTTGATTATGTGTTGTTTGACCAACCGTATTGGTTGCCGCGAGGGTGAATAGTGAATGTGCATTTCGCTTCTGCATTGGGTGCAGTTTCGATTTTGAATTCACCAACACGACCATTGAAAGCGTAAGCTACCACGTTTGCGCCATCGTAAGCCGAAATCACATAGGTGCGGTCAATTGTGCCGTTGTAAGCATCACCACGAATCAACAACAAAGCAGGGTCGCTAGGATTCCATGCTGCGTTGATGGTCATGCTAGTGGGTTTGCTTTGGGTTGGGATGATGTCCGATTGACGCGAACCAGCCACACCGAAGTTTGCGCTTGCATCGTCTTGACCAAAAGCAGGGATTGCTTCGACAGGGACAATTTCGCCAGCAGAGCCTGAACCGCCAGCAGTAGTGCCAACAATGTTTTGAACTTCAGCAGTCCAAGTGGACAATTGAGTAACAGTCAAAGGAGTTGGTGTAGCGCCAGTTTGCATCCATAGTGCTGCACTAAATCCGGGTAAAACCTTATTTGGGAGAGCCATTTTTCATTTCCTTCAAAAGAGTTGATTGTGTAGTGTCAGCATGGTATGTACATTCTGCAATCCAGAATAATCTGGTGCAATTTTACTTGGTCATCATAGGTGTTGTATAGCCAGTTAATGTCGATTTTAGAAACATCAAACCCGCCAGAGCCACCAAATTGTCCCGAGTAACCATGTAATGCCTGAATGATTGTGTTGGCAATGCCAAAAGCGTCTTGCATTTGTTGCCCAAACACCGATGCTTGAAATATCGGTGTGTCAATGCCTTTTATGGACTGCACTTGCCCCGTGTAAACAGGTTGGTGAACATTGCGTAATTGCCAAGTGACAAATTTGGGCTGAGATGCAAAATTTCGGTTGAAGTTTGCATACACAGGCACAGGATTAGCCACAGCAGACAACTGCGCTTGAATTGCTGTCGCATAGTCGAGTACGTTTTGTTGTGTTGTCATACAGCCACAGTCGGGTCGTTGCGATAACACAAGAACGTGATGTTCATGCGGTCATTTGATTCCATTGCATCGGTAATGCGCCATTCGTTGCCGCGCCACACGATTGCATAGCCACTTTGGTTTTCCACCATCGTTTGCGTGTTTGGTGTGTAGTTCACAATAAACTTGACCAAATCCGAATAAACCCGATTGTCTTTACCAATCTGTAAACTGTTTCGCACGTCTTGAATCAAGCCACGAGTTTGAAACCAAGTGGTCATTGAGGTGATTTGTTGCCCATACTGATCGGTAGTAGTGGCAACATTTTGCACCGTGAAGTTTTCGTACCGTGCGATTCCCATTTACATCACCAGCGGTTTGTAAGGTCTGAGCAAAGCCGCCACGCCATAAGGAATTTCCTTCAATGACGTTGCCGTAGTGTTGCTGCGGTTGTTGTACAAATGCGTCAACAACATTAAACCCGCTTGCTGAATCACAGGGTATTGAGCGTAAGGGTTAGCAGCAGTCGTGTACTGAACCACGATTGGGTTGGTAATGACCTGATTGCAGTTATCGGGTATACCCGTGCAAATCACTTTGTTGCCAGTTGGGTCGTACCAATATTGGCTTGAACTCAATGTCTGAAAAACTGGAGGCGTTGAAGCATCCCAAAAACCAACAGAATTGATTGTGGTGTTGCTTGTGCCTTGCGTGACTTCTGGCAAATCCAGACACACCTGTGTGCCTGTCATGCCATTAAATGCCCCGTAGTACACCTTGTAAGTGATTGGGAATATGGACATTCCCAAATAATCTTCAATGGCTTGGCGCGTTGCTAATTCCAATCCTGTTAAATATGCGTCTTGGCTTTCATCGCCAAATAAGTTTAACTGTTGGGTGATTTGGTCAAGCGTCAGCCATTCGGTTGTCAAGTCACGCGAAACCTGCTCAACTTTTTCATAGCTGAACGGGTTGCGTGATGACCCCAAATAAGGTCCATTGGTGTAACTGTCTAATGGCATTTTGTACCTATCAGGTTGTCAAACGAACACCAGCGAAAACGTCACGAATGGTTGAGCAGACACGTTTTTGTGCCAAAAGGGTCATGTATCCGGGAGCAGATTGTTCAAACCATTGGAATGACATTTCATCATTGTCTGCAATGGTGACAAAGTTTTCCCAAGCTGCCAAATAGATTGGCGTTTTGCCTGAACCAATTTGATCCATAAACGGATTCGGCACAACTTTGATGCCAAACAAAGAACCCAAAAATGCACCGTCTTTTTCACCAACATCCAAAAACAAAGGCAAGTTGCTGTTGTCTTTCAATTCACGAATGTATGTGATTGTCGATGGGTGCATCATCCAACAAGTTGTTGGCAATGAATAATATTGAGGTGGCAACTTGGCAACCAAATTGTCCAAATCGTTGTAAACAATCGAATTGCCTGTGATGCTGGCAAATGTTGCAACTGTGTGCAAGCCGTTGGTAATGGCTGAACCGTTTGAACCAAACGCAGCACTTGAACCGCTTGGATAAGAATTCAAACCACGCAAGCCCAAAGTGCCACCGTATGCGGTTGTGGTTGTGCCAGCTTGGTCGTTGTTGAACATCATGGATTGGGCTTCAAGAGTGCCAAATTCCATTCCAACGTCTGTCAGGATTGTGTCGCCCAAGTTTGTAATGTCATCTAAGACAGCAATACGAACTGGCACGGTTGCGGTAATTGTCTGGACAGGCAATTGCCAAAATGAAGTCGCCGTGTTGGGTGTACCTACGTTTGGCGTGAAGTTATAGCCCCAAGGATTTGTTGGGTTAGATACGTTACCTGTTTTGACTACAAACGCTTCGTCTGAGCCAATGGTAGGTACAACGCGAGAACCAGCAATCCGCAGCGGGTTTGCATAGCGTAACGATGCAAATACATCGTCATAAATTACACGACCACCAACCCCTGAACCAGAGCCAGTAAGCGCCGAGGCTTCGCGCAAATTAACAGTAACTTGCTCTTGTTTTTTTAACGAGGATTTAATGGCTTTGAGAATGGGCTGCATGGTTGTTTCCAAGTGAATTAAAAAAAGGGGTGAGGTAATCCCCACCCCAGTTCCCTCATCAGGTCGCTGTCGCGGTTGAGCGATAACGGATGATGGAGTATGGGTCCATCACCGAGGTTGCCAGACGTTTTTCACCGAAGAAGGTGATGTAACCAGGCAAGGTTTGGTCGTAGCGTCGCAGAACCATGTTCAAACGGTCAACGATGGTGTGACCACGTTGCCAATCGCCAAAATACATTGGGTACAAGCTGGTTGTGCCGGGAGTGCTGGTGCTGCTGTCAGGGCTGTCCACGTATTTGTTGACCACCACATCAAAGCCAAGCAATTGACCCACGATACCGTCATAGACCAAAGGCGACATACGTTCAAAGATTGGTGTGCCGTTGTTGTCTTTCAGACCGCGAATTTGAGCCAAGAACAAAGGGCTGACCAAGAACTTGGTGTTTGAAGACCAGTATTCTTGAGGCAGCAAGTGGATGAACTCAATGATGTCTTGGTAAGTCACGTTGGCTGTACCCACGCCAGCGCCGTTGCTGGTCAATTGGTCATAAGTTGCCAAGCTGTGCAAACCGCTGCTTGAGCCTGTGCCGCTAGAACCGAAAGACGCTGTGGAGATTGTGCCGCCAGTGTATGTACCGTTAGCGCCAGCGTATTGATTCAGACCGCGCAAACCGTTTGTTCCACCGTATGTATTGGGTGTGTCGGTTTGGTCGTTGTTGGAGATCATGGACTGACCTTCAACTTGGCTGAATTCCAGCAACATATCGTCAACCACGTTTGCTTCCAAACCGTCAATGTCATCCAAAGCCGCAGTACGGATTGGGAATTGCACGTTCAAATCTTGCAAAGTCAATTGCCAAATGTTGGTCGATTCAGTGGTAGCCGAACCGTTGTTCTGAATTGCATAGCCCCAAGTAGCGCCAGCGTTACCAGTTTTGGCACGGAATTGATAGGTTGAACCATCAGTTGTGACGTTGCGTGACACACCGCGCAAAGGGTTAACCAAACGCAGTTTGTGGAAAACGGGGTCATAAGCAGTACGACCACCAACGCCAGCGCCTGAACCTGTTAAGGCTGAACTTTCCTTCATGTACGCAGCGTATTGACCGTCATCTTCAAACAGTTTCAACTCTTTTTCCATTTTGCCTTTTTTGACAAATTTGGAGAGTTGTTCAGCCACGTTTTTGTTCACATCTTGGCGAACAGTTTTGGCTGGTTTGATGTAAGCAGCGCTGGAATTGACTTCGGAAATTTTGGCTTCCAAACGGGTCAACTTGTCAGCAACTTCCGCTTTCACTTCTTCCACTTTTGCAAGTGCAGCAGCTTGAGCTTCTTCGATTTTTGCGAGATTAGACGCTTCGATTGCGTCAACTTTCTCGAGGATTTTTTCAACAGACATTTTTAGCCTTTCAATTTTAAGTCGAGTTTTTTGGATAATTCGCGCAGTTCTAGGGCTGCAAGAATACCCGCTTCGGTCACATCCACATCTGAATCGCTCAGAGTTGGCGCATTTTCAAGAGGTGTTTTAACAGCATCGCGCTGTTCCAACACTTTCTTGAACACGGATGCGGCTGTGACCGCCCCATGTTTAGAAATCCCTGCATCGCGCAAAGATTTTTCTAATACTCGCAAATCCATTTTGCCTTCGGGTGTGAAATATTCCAATTTCATCACTTCGGCTGCTGGATTGTTTGGATACATGACGACAGACACTTCTGCCAAACCGCCTTTGGTAATTTGGAAATATGCCTCATCGCTGTCGTCATCATCTTCCATGTCGTTGCCATCGGCATCAACCATTTTGGCTTCGTCAGCGTATGCGCCAACCGAAACACCGCCAAACAAATTGGGAGATTCTTTAAGCACGTTGTACAGGTCAGAGCCGCCAACGGTATTGAGAAACAACTTGCCTTCGGCAGTCATTCCTTCTTTATCAAATGTAAATTCTGTCCATTCACCGACAGGCATTCCCATGTCGTTGTGATTTAAGAACATAGGCAATGTTTTGCCTGAACTTGCAAATTCTTTTGCCCAATCGCTAAAACCCTCGGGCTGGTAATTGAATTTGCGACCATCTGCGCCTTCGCGCTTGCCCCACGTTGTAACGCGAGCCTTAATCTTGCCTGATGGACTTCCTTGGTCTGCCTCTTTTTTTAGGTTGACCTTGGCTTCGCAAATCATTTGCAACCGATTTTTCATAGATGACCCCATTGCTAATAGCTTGATTATTGTCTGTTATTGTATGGGATTGCTCGGGTAGTGCTGGCACTTTAACACCAACTCCCCTGACTTGACTAGCCAGCGCATGAACTATTTTTTTCATTGCGTTGTTCATGTCTTGCCAATATTCATTTTGCGTGTTTGATTGCCGCCACCGCCGCCCGTGTCTTGTGGTGATGTACCCGCGATTGGGTCGATTTTGGCAGTTTTTGCACCGATTGGCACATTTGTTTGTGAAATCTTTTGTGGGTCAACTGAGGGCAATTGATCTGCGCCGTCAATTTTTGGAATATTCAAATACTCTCGCGCTTCATTTGGCGTGATTATGCCAGCAGAAATGCCAGCAGTCACGAAATTCATTTGGTCAAGCGCAGCACCCTTCAAAAAGTCTTTGGTGTCAAAACGAATGTGCAGGTTTGGATAACCTTTGAACAATTGTTGTTTAAATTTTTGCTCAATGTTAATCACCATCGGATACATGGTGGTTTTATAAAACTCATCCAACAATGTTTGCGTGTTGTTGAATTTGCCACTAGCAAGACCCAACATTTGAGGTGGCACACCAAACAAAGCGCAAATACGATTGGTGGTTTGCTCTTTTAATTTGGCAGCGTCAGCATCTTGCAAGGTCAACATTTTGACCGTCTCAAACGTCATGCCTTGGTCTAACAACATACCTTGTCCGGGCTTGCTTTGATCGGTTGTTTTAGAACCCGTCATGCTTGCCCATGCTTCTTTCAATCGTGCGGCAATTTCCTTGTATTTGGCATCAGGAATAACTTGGTCGGTTTTGAATAATCCGCTTGGCTTTGCGCCGTTTTGCATGACGTAGTTGGCATATAGGTCAATGTCGGTGTCCAACGCCACCAATTCGGTTGCCAAAATACCTTTGTTAAAACCCGCCGAACCTTGCCATGCCGCTTCGGTGCAATGCACCACTTGATGCGCCGCCAATGGTTCATCGCGGTTGAAACCGTAGGTCGGTGTTGACAATCGGTAGGTTGGATAACGCAAAGGTGTCATTTGCACCGTAATCAGCGTTGAATCCAAGTTGTACATTTCAATTGGCGTTTGTGTAGCGTCTTTTTGATTGTTGCGATAAAGCAACGTGAACACTTCACCCGCCAACTCGTACCACATCACCCATTGATACCAAAACTCGTATGCGTTTTGAAAATTGTTTGGGTCTTGCAACAACGACAAAACTTGTTTGGCTTTGTTTTTATCACGCACACCAACTTTGTCTGATTGCAAAGCATCGACAAAAGTGCCATCGTCAGATTTGACCATGACCGAAATACTGCACTGTGCCAATGCTCTAGCTTTCACACCAACGCAAGACATGATGGTGGAATTGCGGCTCAACACCGACATATCCACCACACGACCCGCATTTGTAGTGCTGGCAGTGGTCACATACAAAAGCTGGAATGCCGCGCCTTGTTGTCCGTTTTGGTTGGTACGGACAATTTGGTTGCCCAACTGTGTCTGACCAAACAGGGTATTGGACTCTTTTTTAACCTGTTTTTTCCCACCGAAAATGTCAAAAAATGCCATGTTTTTCCCCTGTTTTGCTACATATTACCATTAAAACACACGAACACCATAATTGCTAGAGACAAAAACATTGTCCAAATGGCAATGGATAGCCATAATCATTGCAATGATTCCGTCAACTTTTGCCGCAGGGTCAGCTTCGTTTTTTCGCACTTTCACGTTTCCATTAACGTCTACATAAACCTCACAATTACCAAGTTGCCAACCAATGAAAGGATTGCCATTGTGTTTAATGGCTTTTTTCATAATCAATTGTTCGGTTGTTTTGCTTGGATTAGACAAAGATGCCATGCCTTGTCCAACTTTTTTAACGGGTAAACCCTTGTTGTACAAGTTAGCCACCAAAGACGCTGCGTTGTAAGGGTCATATCCAATTTCTTTAATGTCGTACTTTTCGGCTTGCTGGCTTATGTACGATTCAATCTCATTTAGGTCTGTGACGTTGCCTTGCGTTAACTTTAAAACGCCTGATTTGATAGCCTCAAAGTAAGTTGATTTGTAATGATTGGGGATAAATTCAATTGATTCTTCTGGCAAGAAAAACATGAATTCGGCAAACAAATCTTCTTCGTCATAGCGATGCAAAGTGCAAACTGCGTTCAAATCTCGGCTGTGCGCCAAGTCAAAAGCCATAAATGTGGCTTCTGGGTTTTCTTTTTGTTCATCATTAGATTCATCCCAACTTCTTCGATCAACCCATGCCGAATGACTTGAGACATAGATATTGAGTTGCTTACACAAAAACTCGTTAAGGCTTGCTGGTTTGCTTTCGGCTTCTTGCGCCATGTGTCGGATGTGTTCAGTTGTGACCGATACGCCAAGCATAGGGTTTGCCTTGCCCCATGTGCTTTCGTCTGTCCATTGGTCGCCTGGGTCGATGCTGTACAACAACCCAAACCATTTAAAACTATCGGTAGCTGCGCCACGCAACACAGACCGAAAATGCGTCAAATCCTCAAAAAATTTGGTTTCTTTGGTAAAGCTGGCAGTTGTCATGTAAAGCCGCAGCGGGTTTTTTCTTGCGCCCATGCCTGAATGCAAAACCTCAATATTTGTGCGCTCGGTAATTTGCGCCGCTTCGTCAATCATGGCGCAACTAGGGTTTTTACCATCACCCGTTTTTCTATTTTCTCGAGACAGCGCCCTATACGTTGAAGTGCTGTCGCCGACCTTTTTCATTTCAGAACGAAACACATGGTATCGGCTTTTTAATTCTGGAATCATTCCATCAATAATTGCTTTTGACGAATCAAAGCAAATTGACGCTTGTTCACGGTTGGTCGCCAGCGTAAACACTTCCGCGCCCGTATCACCAAACTGCAATTCATACAAACCAATGATTGACGCAAGGGTTGTCTTGCCAGACTTGCGAGGCACAAACAAAATTACATCTGTGACCCATCGTTTTGTATTGTCTATCTTGTCTCGAAAACCATAGATTGCCGCCAAAAACAAAATTTGAAATGGCTGTAATTCAATTGTTTTTCCAGCGTCAGGACCTTTAACGTGCTTACAAAATTTAACAAACTTTAAGATATGTTCGGCTTTGGCAGGGACAAATTCATAGGGCGCGTCTTTGCGCTCTGCCATGTCAAGAAAACGCTGACAAGCCAGCTTTACATCTTCACAAGCCTTAATGTCGCCTCTCGTGACTGACGAGGCATATTGAAATGCTGGCTCAAGCAGTTTGGAATAACTCATCTACGGCACTAGCTGATTTTTTAACTTTGGCAATATCCAACTCTTTTAAGATTTTTACAATCTTGTCCAACGATTCTGTGCGAATTTTGATGTGTGCGCTTGGTGCTTCACCAGCGTTATATTTAAAAATGTACCCGTCATGCTTAATAAACGCATGTGCCTCAAGCATTGTTTCCAAAGACATGACCAGCATTCCCAACAGCAATTCTTGAGATGCGCCCAACTCCCCGCTGCTCATCTCAATCTCATTTCGCAACGCAGTCTCAAACGCTTTGCGCTCATACGTTTCAGGGTTTTCCATAAACGCAATGATTTGTCTTGGTGCTTTTTTCATTTTGCTTTCCTTTTTTTAACTAGTATATCTTACCCCCCCTAAAAATGACCTTTTGCGGGAAATTAGG
>Ga0208742_1000327_pt1 | contig 18445 bp, 22 predicted proteins | sample CryBogCBH28Sep08_FD_184601 | JGI IMG/M metagenome (GOLD analysis project Ga0208742, IMG submission 184601) | Freshwater microbial communities from Crystal Bog, Wisconsin, USA - CBH28Sep08 (SPAdes) (version 2) | ecosystem: Environmental > Aquatic > Freshwater > Lake | place: Crystal Bog... | reverse complement strand
ATTAACATAACCATAGGTTGTGCTGGCCACGTTGATATAAGTGCTTGTGGAAATTTGTTGTTCTGGGAAATAACCAATAACTTGACTGTTGGCAAAGTTTGGAGTGCCTGTGATACGATCATAACTGATTTGATCTACCACCACTGTTTGTGATTTAAGATCAAAACTCCAACCTGTAATAGGTTGTCCAAAGTTATAAGCATAAGTCTTTGAACTGCTTGGGAATGTAGATTCTACGATTACGTTATCGGGCCCGCCGAGCCAGTTCGAAAGTGTTAAAACGCCAGCCATAATATCTCCTTGAGGGGTAAAATCATTACGCTGAGGCCTAATGAAGTTTTGCTGTATTCTTTATTTATTGAGATCTTGTAAAACATATAGATTATACACCTAAAGGCCGCCAAGCGTGTCCATTGTAATAAGTCATATAAGCAGTTGAAGTAGTGGCACCACCCCAACTACCTGAGGCCATTGCAACCATACCTGTAGTAGGACTACTAGGTGCTGAATTTAAAGGAGCCAATGTGGCCACACTGCTTAGACTAATACTTTGACTGGCCAATACTCCATTAGCAGTATCATAGGTCAAGTTAGTAGAAGCATATTGTGGTTGATTGCCACTAGCACCCGCACTATGAGTAATGTAATAAACTCCAGTGCCTGCATTCATATTAACATTGGTGGCATTGGTAGAATCCACTGCTGTGCCTGCTGCCGTAGCCGGATTCCAAGTATAAACTGGATCACTTACGGCACTGAACTGACTATAACCAGCGACACCTTGACAGCGTGTGGCAAAATAATAACTACCTGCTGGTAATCCTGTAATGTTAAAGTTTATATATTCTGTATTGCCCGGAGTGCTGATAGGTAAGTTTTGACCATTGCCCACTGCGGTGTCTAACTTGAACCAAGTAGTATCAAATGGTGTTGTCGTGGTTAATCCCGCCCATAACTCCATACTGGTCACAATACCGCTGTCAGGCATAGCTCCACTGATAATAAAATAAGGAACACTTTGGCTAGGATATTCTGGTGTAGGACTGCTGCCACTTGCTGGTGTATAAGGTTGACCAGGTTGTCCTATAATGGCCGCACTGATTAAACCAGCATTGGCAGGAGGACGATAACTTTCTAGTTGTAGATTGTCATCACTATAGATATTGGGATTATAGGTAATAGCAGTAATCTTGGCTGACAACATATTATTCTGCATGGTTTCTACTACCTGCTGAACACGGAATAACTTGCCTGTTGATGTTGTGGCACCTGTTTGGTCATACCAAAAGTTGGAATCTCCAGGATTACCTAAAGTGCTACGACCCCAACCATAGTTGTCATGGTCAATGCCAATAACATCACCAGCTTCAAGTTGAATACCAGTAAAGTCCATGGCAAAGGATATTGTGTAATCAATGCGACTCAATAACAATCTACGAGCGGCTAAAAATGCTGCCTGTGGTTGATTGTTGGTATAGTTAAGATTCATACTTAACTTAACATTGGGTTCATTTAGGCCAAGTCCAAAGTTAGGAAAGTTATCTTTAATACTCAAATAATAATAACTGGTTTGATCTTTGATAATGGTATTAGGATAAGTGACTTCAACTTGATTGTAGGTGTTGTTCAAATCAATGGGGTTGATAGTAATACCACCTATGATATTATCTGGACCAATACGCATTACTTGGGTGGCACTATTGTTAATGACCACACCCCATTGTCCTGTGGTTTCATTCCAAGCAATCCAACTATCACAACAATCACTGATATTCTGTAGATTATCCAATAACTTTTGAGTTGTGTCTATTGGACCATTAATGCTATAACGATTTGTGGTAGTAGTGATACCAGTATTATAGTTTATGGAATAATCAGTGAATGTGATAGGCTCTAGGCTATAGGCTGTTAGTGCTGCCAGGCTCGAAGTGTTAATCTGTGTGATAGGTAATCCAGCACCATAGGTAGGATTGGTAAAATAATCTAACAATACCGTTCCTGGATCTGGACTGCGCCAAGTTAAAAAATCCGCACTAGGAGTGGGTTTTTGATAGTTGTGTATTAGACTAGTTATGGCAGGTAATCCTGTCAAACTGGCCGAAGGTGTATAGTTTACCTTGACAATTTGGAAACATAGATTATTCATTATGTTTGTGGCAGTCCAAGGATTACTGATACCACCACCTGTGTCTGGATCAGTCATTATTTCAAAGGCTGTGGTAGAAGTATTGTTTTCACAGAAATAACTGCCATTGGGAAAGTTATAGATCCATAGGTGATTGTTAGGAGCGGCTTCACGCTTGGCTGAGTTTTTACCGTGATTGGCTTCCCATTGTGTGACCATAGCACCATCATCACTATTTTCAAAATAACAATAACGATCACCCCAATAGATATCTGGATATCCTGCCACGGTGCCTGCTGACAATGTTGATGTTGTGGTTTGATTGGCTATCCAACTGGTTTGAAATGTATCTGTGTTAGGACTTACTTCACTATAGACTAATACATACCACATCCACATATTGTCATTGCTAATGCGGGCATCAACTACAATGGGACTCATCCAAGCATCACCATAGACCATGGGTATTTTATTATAGGTATTAGGTGGTAGTTGAATACGACTATAACCCTGTGCAGGAGTTTTGGCTAATAATCTTGAAACAATACTGCCAATAACCATGGCTACCACAATACGATAAGCAGTGGCCACAGCAAAGGCCGCAAAGCCACCAGCGGCAAATGCTCCTTCACCTAATACAAAATCAACAACAGCAGATACAGCCATAATATTATCCTAAAACTTTTGTATAAACGATGTCACTGGGTCTATAACCCAATCGTTCAAATATTGGACTTTTGTCCAAATGTGCCTTGGTATTCATTATGATTCTTTGAACACCTGCGTTTTTCATAAACTCTTCAATATACTTTAAAAACTTTATGCCTGTCATACCCTGACGATAATCTGGATGAATCCAATAGATATCATTGTAAGCAGTTAGGCTATTCTTATAGTGAAGATGTGGTTTGATAAATCCCACATAATATCCTATAAGTAAAACATCACTACGAGCAGTGATAACACATAGATTATTATTTCTTTTTGCCAACCAGTAAGCAGCCCAATCCGGTTCGAGAGTGATTGTATTTTGGTCCAAAGCCAACTCTTTCCAATGCTCAAGTAATAATGGTTCGATTTCATTCATTAAATCCACGGTAAAGTTTTCATATTGGTATGTGATCACGGCTTTTGTCCAAAGTTAAAGTAAGCATTATTCAAAGGTGCCACTTGATCCATACTGGTATCATAGTCTGAGTTATCGCCTGTCTTGGTGGCACTTAATTGCCAATTGCCCCCGCCATCTTGATACATATATCCCAAAGTTTGATGTTGGAAATCATCGTGATTGGTTCTACGACCCACAACATTATTACTCAATATTGTTTTGATGCTTGAGCAGTTTAACACAATACTATAATATAGATTCTGTGGATCAGAGTTTTCTGTAATGGTAAAACTTGTGACCACACCATAAAAGCGTTGAATAAGTTGTCGAGTACGACCTTGGCCATCCGTATAGGTCATTAGATTACCTGAATCATCATAGAATCCACGCCATATGGTCAATGGTGAACCTTTGATATTATAGTTTAACACCAATCCAATGCCACTTAAAGCACCATTTTGTATTTGTGTTTGACTAACACCATCTAGACTAATGCTGGTATCATTGCTTGAACTTTGTAGATCTCTGTGGTATTCGCCAACATTTAATAATCCACTTACTGCTTCAAATGTCAATGCTGTGGTGCCAGTGGTAAGATCCACCGTGCAGGTTTCATTGCGATAACTTGTAGAAATATTCAGTGTGACCACCGAAGCAGTATTCACACTGGTATTGATAGGTGTGACATTGATGCTGATAAACTCTGCTACTTTAATATTAGTGGTACTGTTAACGAACTGGATCTTATTCATATTAACCTACTACTTCATTTATATTTGTCACAAGGTTGCCTGTATATTCATATAACTGAAACTCGCTGTCAAAGGTAATGGCAGCGGTATTGCCGGCTTTGACAAAAGTATAGGTAGGCATATTATTACAAAATACTTGAAACTCTACAGCATTGCCCCAGTTTACGTGTTGATTGGCATAACCATTAATGGGATCAATAAAGTTAGGTCTATGTGTCGTAATAGTGACCGTGCTGCCACTAACATAAACCACATCGCCTAAGGCAGTAAATGGGTATGGAAAGCCCACTATTTGCACAAAATCACCTTGTTTTACCACATATCGGCCAGCACTAATGTTGGCACTATTAACATTCAATACTAGAGTATTTCCTGTAAAACTATTAACGGTCAGTTGTGATTGTTGACTTGGAGTTAGATCACCTTGATACTTAAAGAAATAACTGAGGTTGGCATTGTTGCTGAAACTAATGGTTTCTACATAACGGCGATCCAAATAATCTAACTGCTCTACCAAGGCTCGTGTGGCAGGATCAGCATAATCATAATAAGCACTATTTTTAACTTTTATTTGCCAAGGCAAGCGTGTAATGGTTTCTGTCACATTGGCTATTTGACTTTTGGTATATTGAATGCCAATAACACGACGACGATTAAGATTTATGGTCTCCGCGTGATTAACTATTGTTTGTAGACAGGTTGTTGTTATTGTCATTGTCTAATCCTTAATATTGTGGTTGAGCACTACGGAATGGAAGTTCTTTCTGTGCTTGTTGAACGGTGCCATATACGGTCATACGGTTTTCATAAAATAGTTGTGCCACTGATTTGGCATCCACAGCCTGTATGGTATAATTGTGATTAACGGTAGTGCCACCACCAGTTAGATTATTCAATGCAGAGTTGCTGGTCACATTTGCGGGACCTTTAACAAGTTCTGGACCTGCTTCACCCACAATGGCCATTTGACCTGAACCAATAGTTCCGCCGCCTGAAGCAAACATAGTGCCCGAGGCTAAACTACTACCTGAACTAACACCAGCATCCATAATGCTAGTTGATACACCACCATTGGCGCCAAATCCACTTAACATAGCACCAATGCCACTGAACAATCCACCACCGCTTAATGCAGCCTGTCCAGCGGCTTGATTACCAAACATACCCATAATGCCCAACATGGCCTGACGAAGTTGAGCATTCATAATGTCCATTAATAAACTGGCAAATAAATCTTTAAAACTAAACTTACCGTGGCTAACCATACTATCAATGGCCTTAATAACACCATCGGTCATTCCTGTGAATAGTTGTTTACCCACGGTGGCATTATTGGTAGCATCATCAATAAACTGATTTGAAGCCTGTGTCCAACCTGTGGAAAACTCTTTGCTCTTGGCAAGATTAGCATTGGTAGCATCAGTTAGTTCTTTCATACTGGCCACAGATTTATCTAAGGCCTTGTTGTATTCTGCCACTGCATCGGTCTGTAATAACCAAGCATCACCATAGTTGGCTTTCATGGCTTTATCTAACTGCTCTGTTTGAGCATTGGCAATCTTTTCAATATTGGCCAGTTCTTTTTGTTGAGTGCTCATGGTCAACTCGGCCATTGCGACTCTAAGATCTTTGATGCGTTTGATTACATCTTCTTCTTGATTGCTGGATACCACATTAATAGCCTGACGAGCCTTGGCATCAGCAAGAGCCTGTTCTGCGGCAATCAATGGTTTATATGCTGCCTGTTCTCGAGTTAGAATTTCTTGAAACTCTTGTTCATTTAACTTTCTAGCAAGTTGTTCTTCTCTTAACTTTTGTGCGGCTTCAATGGCCTTGTTCATTGCTGTAATACCAGCAGTTTCGCCTTGTCCTTGTCGACCGCCACCTATGGCCGCGATTTGTTGTTGAATATCTTTAAGTTTTGTAGCGACTTCAAGTTCTTGATTGCTATACAATACTTTTAACTTTTGTGCTTGTTGTGCTTGAATAAATGCTTCAGTCAATGGACCCATAGCACCATATTGATCCAACAATAGTTTATTTTGTTGTTGTAATGCTGATATTTCAGGACCATAATCAGGATGAGTTGGATTATTGGCCATTTCCAACTGCAATACCTTGATTTTATTAAGGTTAGTTTCCATTTCTTTACCAACCTTGACATCCTCATCAAATGCAGCCAATCTAGATTTACGCAGATCTTCACTGGCACCTACCAAACTGATTTCAAGTTTAAGTCTTTCTTGTGCGGCTGTATTGGCAGCAAGTTGTCTAGCCAATACACCTTGTAATTCAGCAGTTTTGGCAGCATTAGGATCTAAAGCAGATTTAGAACTAACAGGTAATTTTGCTTGTTCTTCGGTAGAATTTTTTAAATCAGTTGTTAATCCTATTAAATCTTTCATCTTATTCATAAAATTATCGATAGGATGGATATCAAAAGCAGATAAAATAATTTCACCTACTAATAGAACTGCCCCTGCTAATAACATTGCTTCAGGTAATAATGCTGCTATTCCTGCAGAGGCCGCTACTGCCGAAGCACTAACACCAGTAAATGCTCCGATTAAAGATAATAAAGCAGGTCGAAGCGCAAATGTTATGGCTGTGGTCACCGCACTGACAAATATATATACCGCATCTTTAGATTCTAAGAATTTAGATATTAGATTACTTAAAAATCCAATATCTTGTGAACCTGTTGATAATAAATTTAATGAAAAGGTATTAAAAGCACTTTGTATTTTATTATATTCTAAGGCTGCTTGATCTACAGCGGCAGCGTGTTTTTCTAAATCTTCGCTGGCTTTAATAAGTTGTTGAGATAAAGTGTTTAATGGTAATCCCATAGCACCTCGGCCAAAGATTTCCATTTTTAATCTAGCCTGTTCGCCAGCATTATCTATACCTTTTAATCCTTCGATAACTTTCTTAAACAATTCATCTGGAGATAGTTGATTCAAATCTCTCATCGAAACACCAACAGCATTAAACGCTGCTCGAAGTTTCATATTACCATCTTCGGCTTGGTCCGCCGCTGAAACCATACGTTCTAACATTTGACCAACTTTTTGTGTATCTATACCTACAGCAATACCAGCGGCACCTAGTTGTAACATAGCGGCTGTGCCAATACCTAAACTTTCGCCCATATTATGGACAACATTAGACATTTTTAATAGGTCTTCAGTTAAACTAACCGTGGCACTTAAACTAAAAGCACCGACCAATCCTTTAAGTTGGGTGGATAATCCTTCTAAACTAGATTTAGCAGAATCAGAATTGGTTTTAGCCCTATCACCTAGATTATCAAAACTTTTGGCAGCATTATCAATACCGGATTTCAATTGTGTAAAAGCAGGAGTCATTTGACCCAATTTATCCAAAACCTTTTGAATTGCCGCAGTGGCATCAGTCATGGTCTTAGTGGTATTTTGACCAAAGGCCTGTGCAGCCGCTTGTGCCTGTGTTAGTTTTGCAGTGTATTGACTATCATCTAATACGAGTGTGACGCTGATATCTGCCATGGTTGCCCCTTATTTCTTTTGTCCTATTTTTTGTATCATTGGTGGAATGATTTTCTTCATAAACTCTCGTGTGGGTTTACTCATACCGTGTGGTGCTTGTAGTGATCCTCTCATACCTTTAGCACTTAGGAAACGACCTTGATCCAATACTGATGCATAAGGATATAATGCCGCAACATATTCACCATTTTCTAAATGTGTATTATTGCGAGCATTACCGGTATCTATAGGAGTGATATCGTGAAAATGTTTTTCAACAATGGGCATGGCCATATGTTTGATCTTTTTAAGTTCAGTGACCTTGGCTGTTAGTCCACTGATATCAACTTTTATGCTATTTGCCATCTATATGCTTTCCCTTAAAAGTTTGTAATGCTGCTTTTAAATCATCTTCCTTAAACTCTGGAGTTCGACCTTCTGCCTTATCCCTTTGATATTTTTCATAACTTAGAGCCACATCAAGAACCATAATGTCCAAGGTAGTGGCACGTGTCATTACTTCACTGGGCAATAGACCATATCTATTACCCAATCTATCCAAGGTCACAGCAGTATAAACCTCAGGCGATTCCGGTGAGAAATCACCACCTGTCACTTTCCCAGCTGTGCTACCAACTTGGTAAAGGCTGCAACCAATACATTACTTGGCAACATATAACCATCTGTGATTACTGGTGTGCCATCTTCGTCAAGGATCATATCCTTCATGATTTGTCCCATAACTTGAACATCTTGTCCACCACCTGCGGCAAACTTTAAGAAAGTTTCCATGGGCTGTCGGTCATAAACGTAAAAGTCTAAAGGTTCACCATAGGCTTGAACGATTGCTTCATCGTCGATAGTGACCTTGATTAATTCTGCTTGTTTGGCTAATTGTTTGAGTTTCATCTTTATACCTTTTGTTTTAAATAATGTAGAAGTGCCAATGCAAATACATAGCGACTTTCAGCTTTATCTAGATCGCCCTGTGCGTGGCGTATCTCACTCAATCCCTTGGCCAATTCTGCTTCTAAACTTTGTAGTAGCTCGGCCATTGACTTTTCTTCAAATCTCATATCTGCATATCCTTCTTGATATATTTATTGATGCCGTGAAAAAGGGGCATTTTATTGCCCCCTTTAACCAACTTAATCTTGTAGATTAAGTTGCACTTACTGTATAGCGTCCATCGACTTCTAGAATCAATGGTGAAATCCATACAGGCTGATCTGGTGTCACTTTTGGTGCTAGACCAGATAGGAACGCTGAACCATAAACTGCTTCAGTGTTGCCAGTGCCGCCCCAATATAACTTGAAGTAGACACGAGTTTTTTCATTGCTTAGATTAAAGATACCTGCTTGAACTGCTGTGGCACCATTTTGTGGTAGTGCTCCAGTGGTTCCATAGAAGGCCGCGGTATCTAAGACCAATGTTAAGTTTAGACTGTTAGTTGCAGGTGTAACTGCGACTTTTTGTCCTAGTTCATCTAACTGTTTCCAACGGAATACACCGTTATTGTTAGTTACTGTAACATCTTGTAATGCTGGTACTAGTAGCACGCCGGTAGATGTCGAAGTAATAACAGAACTGGTAGTAACGTTGGTAGTAGTTGAAATAAACAACTGCACAAAGTCTGGTTGTGCTGATACGTTAATGTTTGCCATTATTTTTCCTTTTATATTACTTGTAATCTCGAAAGATCAAATGTTATGCGATAGCGTTGGCTGTTCTTCACATATTGCTGTTGGATGGTATGTTCACGGAGGAAATATCCACTTTGACTAAAAAGCGCATCATCTATGAATATAGGGAATATCGCCAACATATTTTCCACATAGGGATTATCTTGTTGGGTCACTATATACATTTCAATGCGATCCTTAATGGTGTAGACATGTCCACCAGGTAGTATACCATTGGAGTTTTTCTGACGATCCGCTTGATACACTTCAGCCACATAGATGCCTTCACTTATAACATTCTCGCTGGCGGGAAAGTTATAAAAGACTTCTACGTATTGGGTGCCAGTAGTCGCGGCCAAATAGTTGGTCAACGTGTTCTGGACCTGCTGTTGTGTAAAAAGTGGCATTAGAAATTCTCCTTTTTATGCGCCAATGATAATTTCTCACTCATCCCTGGTTTAGTCATTGCGGCTTTCATAGTTAAACTATGTCTTTTTAAATTGTCAGGATTAGAGAAATAGATTTTCATCTTTTCGCTCTTTTTCCTTCGAGTCTCTTCAGACAGAGTTTTACCTAGATTGGCTGCTTTGATTGCTGCCTTTGTTTCTGAACGGTTCATCGCTATCTTTGCCGAAACACTTTTAGCATTTTTATGTGCCTGAGAAAATTGTTTGCCAGTATTGCCAAAAATACCATTACCATTGTTTTGATTAAATGATCTAGGATCATTCATTGCATCAACGGTTTCTAATATAAGAGTTTCTAACATTCTCATTTCCTTTGGTGTTCCTATTTCTAGGATAGTTCTTTCCCATTCAGAGGGATTAGTTTGTATCAATGGTTTCACTACTCGACTGGAACAAATATATCCATCTTCTGGATGACATCCTTTTGCTGTGTGTGAACCTACATACCAATTTAATGTTGGTTTGTGTGTCCATTTATAAACAAAAGCAGTCATATATTTGTCCTTAAAAGTAGCGGCGATCACCTTCAAAGAAGTTGACATCAGCCAACCAACTTTGTTGATAAGTTCCAATAACAGGATGACTTGGATGAGTCACTTGCGTATTCATTAGGTCATAATAATAACTTTCTTGAATAGCCTTTTCCCATTCTTCCTCAAAGCGACGACGTGCAAAGTCATAGTTTTTGGCATCCTTTTCATTGATATTGCTGTTGTCTGTGACAATGGTAGAGTAGAAGATCTCCGCTACCTTGAAACATTCTAAGCGAACCAATGTTTGGTTTTGCTTGACTAACTGTGCAGGATTGAACGCTGTGACTGTGACTCCGGTTACTGGATCCGCTTGATAGTAAAAAGCACCAAGAGTGCGTTCTACATACAAGGGCCACCAACCGAACTCAAACATATTCAACATTTCAATCGAAGCCTTGGGATAGAATACAGCATCTAACTGATAGTCCTGATCACCAGCAAACACCTGTTCCATGCGTTTATAACACGCACGGTCATAGAATAACATATCATTAGGTTGACCGTTGGTAACATTGTTGCCACTGGTCGCATTACTGATACGATTTACTCCACCAGGTTGTAGTGTAGTGTCACTAAATCTTAAGAAACTTGCTATTGCCATATTTGTGCTCCTGAGACGGGCATCAACGATGCCCTATTGACATTAAGCGATGTTGATCGCAATACCACGTGCTTGGTCAACAACACCGGCACCAAAGTAGCCAAGTCCTGTGATCCAAGTTTGTAAGCCGCCGTCTTTGTCACCCATAGAGATGTCAAGACCTTTAACCATTACTGTGGTAATAGCCTGTGGTCCGATAGCAGCACCAACAGAGGTAGCACTTACGTTAGCACCATCAATCCAACGACCAGCAACGCTAGTTTGTAGGAATGTAGTGAAAATCACGGTGCAACCATACAAGTTACGCAACATACCAGTGGCCAATAACTCATCACCAAGGGCGGTTAAGCCAGCATTGATGCTTGTTCCACCTTGGCTACCTGGAGCATAAACAGCACCACCAGTCAATTCGCTCAATAGGCGTTGTTCTTCGTTAGGGCCAAGAATAACAGTTGGACGTCCTGGGTTACGTGATTTACGCCATGCTTTGATCACGTTACGAACCATACCAGCAACGGTGTTGGCGGTGTAGTCACTGTATGTGATTGTAGCAGTGCTTCCTTCGGCGATTAGACCTTGGGCCGCGTTGGCTTGAATACGTGTGAAACCGTCTGTGACAGGAGTGTTAGACACGCTGTAATAAACTGCGGTTTGTGTGTTGGCAAAACCAGCTAGGCTAGTGTCACCAGAACTTACTACGCTGGGGTTACCGACGAAAGAAGCAGTGATACGTTGATCAACTTTTTCAGCGAAACTCATACCTAGTTCTGTTCCTAGGTTAGCAGCCAAGTCGAACGCTGTGGTCCAGCCCAAGAACTTACTGAAAGCGGTCATTGCAACTGCTGGAGTAGCAACAACTTCTTTAGCTGTGATCTGTGCTGTTTGTTCAATACTTGTTGTAGTAGAGTATGTAGGGTTGGTATTGCTGTCAACATAATCACCATAGCTGATAGGAGCCATGTGTGGAACTTTGTATGTATTCATTTTGTTACTCCTAGTATTACTACTAGTGGGGTCATCGCTTCAGATTTCCCTCTACCGCTTCTTTTGTTATACGGTAGTTCAGACTATCGCTTACGCTTTTTATCGCGTCCCTCTCACTTAGTCGTTCACGGTGCTTTCGCTTCCGCCCTGTCGTCTGCTTCCAGACTTCCAAGTCAATCAGAGTGGGTTTATTCAGAGCCTATACGTTAACCCTGATTTGGCATGACCACATTAGTCATGTTTACGAGACCTTGAGATTCATGTAGAACCTGAATTGCAGAATTCTGGATAGTTTTTTCAAATGCGTTTGATTCACCAGAACTGCCACCAATAAAATATGCCATTTTAATATTTCCTTTTTATACGATAGGCTTGTTCATCGAAACCATCATACCCTTCAAACTACGACCACCGATGCCTTGACTTTCTTTCCACTTCTTCCAACCTTCTAGGTCAGTTGCGGCGTCAGGAATGTCATTGGGATCACGTAGAACACCTTGACCAAATCTTGATCCAGTGCCACTGCGTCCTTCATCTGCTGCCAGTTTAGGGCGAGATTTCAATATGTCTCCGGCCAACTGCTCTAGTGTGTATGGATTGCCTTTGCTATCCAACTTCACAGCGCCATTGGCACCTTTTACATAGAAGTTGCCGGTTTCATCATAATCAATGTTTGATTCAAATAAGTTAGTTGCGATATCTAACATATTAGGATCAAAGCCTGCGCGGATGGCAGTTTCCTTGATTTGACTTTGAAGAGTAGTTTGTCTAACAGCACGGTCTTTCTGTTCCAACTGGCCTTGTAGACCTTGGATCATTTGACGTAGTTCTGCTAGTTCGCCACCCATCTTACCTGACTTACCTTCTTTGGGTTGATCGGAACCACCGGATTTTTGTCCTTGTGTTAGGCTTTCAATGAATTTAACAGCGTCTTTGGGTTTAGCAAAATCAACGCCAGCAACTTTACTGAGTGCCTGAAGAACTTCCATTTGTCCAGACTTACGAATGGCACCTAGATTAGGGCCGTCTTGAGCAATAGGAGTTTGGTCGCTCAACATGGCATTATTGCCTTGAGGAGCAGTATTGGCTGTCGGAGCCACCGCATTTTGAGAATTTCTATCCATCTCATTTTTCCTTTATTGTGTTTAAGGGCTACAATGCCCAGTGATCTAGTTTAACGTGGCCAGATCAACCACGATAGAATCTTTATCTACCCACACCCATCATAATCAATTGACGAGCTAAGGGGTCATTCGTGGTCACCCCCTTGTCCTGTATTTCGCTGTCAAAGATGTCATCTGATTGTTTCTCTTTGACCAGTTCAGGTTGATTTTGACCACTGGCCAACCAATCTTCAGCGTTGGTCTGTGGTTGTGCAATGGCCTGTCCAATCTGTGCCAAATAACCAGCAGTTTCATCAGGTGGTGTAATTAACTTAATTACTTCTTTGTCAATGATACCTTGAACCACAGGGTTAGTACCACTAAGTTGTTGTGCGGTTTGAAGCAAGGCCATCTTGAACTGCATGTCCTTGTCTTCGTAGTCTGTGTTGTATTGTATATCACCAACCCAGCGTTGGTCCATGAACATAGCAGCCAACTTTAAAATGTTCTGTTCAGCGGCTTCCATCTTACGGGCACGTTGTGAGGCCTTACGGTGAAGGGCACGACGTTCCTCGATGATTGCGATACCGCTTTGTTGTTGTGTTTTATATGTGCGGATCGAGCCTCGGCCCAATAGGCCATCAAGTCTGTCAATGATTGAGGCCTGTTGTTCACGAATCTGTTGGATATCCTGGACTGGTATTTCAATAGCTTCAAGTTGATCTTTATCAGCACGAACGATACCGCCGCCTCCAGCTGGCACGCGAACTCCTGCGGCAGCGCGAATAAGAGGCTTACTAAATCTAACTGAGTCATAGGCTTCACATTCCAACTTAAACATTTCACGCTGAACATCACAGGCTTCTTGTAGATCGCTAACACCCAAATCACTACGGCGTTGATCCTGACGAGCCATGACCTGTATGGCAGGAATAGGCATACCCATTGGTAGAATAAATGTTTCTGCAGGCGAAATGAGATTTTCATCATTCATCATTTCTTCCTGTTTGACTATATAGCGTTCGCAGTAGGTAGGATTCTTAGCATCACCAGCATACCATAACTTGTAGATAGTGCAGTTGGCATCTTGGTATTCAATGACTTTCAAGTATTCAAAGAAGTCTTGACCATATTGTGTCCATATCTTCCAATCAATGACGTGTTCAGCGGAACATACGGATAGATAAGGACGATTGTCAGGACTGGGGTCTTGGGGTAAGTCCACAAAGACCCAGGACCATCCTTCAATGCCTGCACAAGAGGCAACTTGTTCCATTACTGCTGAAAAACTATCACCATTTAGGTTGGCATTGTTGACAAAATCCAAATACCAATCTGGAATGCCTACATCTGCGGTAGAGAACTTGTTTAAGAATGAAGGATGACGTTGGGGTTCTTCTTCATAGACCACGTCAACGATTTCATCCACAATGGCCTTGCACACTGGCATTACGGCCACATTCAATAGTTTGTCGCGGAACAAGGCTGCGTCTTCACTGGGACGCTTGATAAGAACTAGGTTCTTAAATGCTGGACCACCTTCATAACTGGCACGATAGGCAGTCATTTGTGGTTGTATGGTTCGCATCAAGTCACTTGGTGCGGTAAGTTGACGAACGGATAAAGCCATTGATTCTTTCCCGGGAAAATGTTATAACCGTGTATTTATACTGGTGCTGTTATTTGGTGTTATTTTAGGTTGATTTTGCCCTTATCTGAACTTATACTATTAACACGGCGGCTGTGCGCGAAAGGTTCTGAGGTTATTTTTGAGTGATTGAGGTGTTGACTAATACTGGAACTTTGTGTATAATAAATACATATTAACAAAGCGAGGCCGCAGAATGAGAATCAATCATACAAATAAAACTATAGAAGTATTCGGTGAAGAACCACCAGTTTATATTAAAGAGATTAAATCCAAAAGAGGATTTATTTGGACTATTAAGGCAGAATGTTGGGCTGAAGTAATAGCAAGAATAGGGGCCGCAAAATGAAATACTTAAATATATGGAGCGAACGCTCACCCACCAAGATTTTATTACAGATATCGCACATTTATTTTATTGAAAACTCTAATCTCGCTGATTCTATCAAGAGTTTGATTAAACAATATTTGGATTATGCGGACTCACAACCTGCTGAAATATCTATTAGAAGAGAAGGCGGTATCAATACTTGGGAAATCCTAACATTCAAAGATCCTTCAGAATTTATGACAAAGGTTAAAGAGTTGATTGATTTAGAGGCCGCAGACCATGAATAATTATACAATAAAGGAAAATAAAATGAAAAAACCCACAATGTTATTACTATTCCAACACCGTGTTGATTGGGAACGAGAACCTGAACATACCATTGGTATCCAACCAGGCAATGGTTATTCACATGAGTTTAATCCTCAAGAACATACCGTAGATGATTTTATTTTACCTCCAGAATACTATGCCAAGATTCTAACATGGGCCAGTTTGGTCAGTTATGAAACTCATGTGCATGGTAATGGTCGTCATGACTTTAACATCAACCCTGCACACTTTGATGGTGCTTTTCAATTATTGACATCATTTAGACAACGCTAAAAAGTGCCAGTCCCGTGCTATAATATATTTTTAACTTACAGAAAGGCCGCAGCCTAACCCCAAGCCTCATCATCGAACTGCTGTTCAAATCTAGTCTTTAAGAGATGGTCAATGGTAGGAACACCATCTCGAGTTTTGGGTGTATTGGTTTCGGTTAGGTATTCAAAGCCTGGTTCCAAATCATAGCGTTCCATACCATCTAAGTATTCAGCACCACCCGCATGGTCGTGAACCATGGGGAATAAGTGGTGAATGCCATAGCGTATGCAATCACCTAATCCGTCAATGTGTGCGTATTTGGCATCACTATATTTGACCAGTTTTTTACGACTGCTGTCCTCATAGTGATAAGTTTCCAATGCATCAAGCAACTTGGTCTCACCTTGCCAAATAGCCAATCGACCTTGATTGATAAATGCGTTGGATGAGTTGTCACTATCACTTACCAATGGATTGGAGTTTTTGGTGTTGAATATTCTAAAGCCATACTTTTCCAATATGGTCTTGTCAGTGACACCAAACTGGCTGGTGGTATCTCTATTGACCTGTGCGCCACTCATGTCCATAATGCTTTGAATGGTTCTCACAGGGAAATCATAGCGTACGGCCTGTGCCAGTTGTTCAGTAGAGCAGTCTGGTATGGCATAACTCTTTAGTATTTCAATGCGGCCATCACTAGATCTAATGTCACCCACAACCTGGGCCACCACAGCACACATAACTCGTTTATTGAAGTCGTGGAAGGTGAATAGTTCGCGTTGACGGTCTCTAATGGGTTCTTCCACAGCCATAGTTCGTCGCCAAGCGTAATAGAACTGATCTTGAACTGAGCCCCAATCACATTCCAAATCTTTGGCAAACTTGAGTGGCGATAATAGTTGTCGCTGTTCTTCTACCCAAGCTCGAGGTTGAACACGCATTTCACGCCAAGTTCTATGTAATACTAGCCAACGATCTGGATTACTTAAAGCAAACTGGTAGATATCGTAGAAAGCGTTCTTACCTTCTGGCGTGGATATTAGGATCATACGACCCTGGCTGTCCTTTTGCCCCGGAACTGGTCGAGTTCTGTTGCTGAGTTCTTGTATGGCTTCTTCACTAAACTCTGCGGCTTCATCAGCAATGATAAGCGAGGCGTTGATACCTTTGAGTCCGGTTTCTGCTGAAAGGCAAAAGATACGGATGCCGTTAGGAAATGTGATAGTCTTGGTACTGTTGTTGATATCTTGTTCATCTCTAAGTCCCCATAGGGTCATACATCTGTTTTTAAGGTCTTTCCAAATAATGCGATTGACCATGGGTGCGGTAGGTGCGATGTATAATATGTCTCTACCTTTGTGTATACTAGGTGTGGTTGCGGCTATGGTCAACATCCAACTTGCCAAGAAGCTTTTACCACTACCAATAGGCAGGACCAGGCAAGCGTTCTTATCACTCATCATAGCCGCCCAAACTTCACGCTGGCCACCATAGAGTGTTAGTCTATGCACATTGGTCATTCAAATAGTCCAGAAGCCTGTAAGGGATTGGTCTGTTTATACCAAGCGTCTATTCTCTTAGTGGCAATGTCAATATAATGTTCATCAAGGTCAATGCCCACATATTCAAAACCTAGTTCCACTGCGGCCATACCAGTTGATCCTGAACCGTTGAAAGGATCTAGGATCTTGCCTCCCTGTGGGGTGATGAGTTTAATCAAATACTTCATAAGTTCTACAGGCTTTACCGTAGGATGGTTGTTGCCCACGGCTGCTTTTTTTGCTGTATAGTTATTAACCAGTTGTCCCTTTTCATCACGGCTCATCATACCGTCAGGATTGGTAGGAATATGTGCTAATGGATCGTGTTTTTTCTTTTTAGTTTTACCTTCTGCTCTGGCATCAAAGCCAACAGCAAATCTTTCTCCATCTGGTCCATAACAACCTTGGACATTGCCAAACATTGGAGGAGGTAATTCAAACCCCGTATGTCTTTCTCTGCGGCTGACTTTTGGGCAGTAGAAATACTTTTGATAGTCTTGTATCTCACCTATGACATTTGAGGGGAAGCGGCCTTGAGCATTTGGCACATATCCTTCACCATCATACTTATTGGGTTCTGCTTCACCAAACTCAACTCTATCCCATCCATCACTACCACCTGATCGTGTGTCATCTCCTTCAATGGCAACACGACAAGCATCAATGTTTAAAGCACCAACTCCATACTGCTGACAATTCTTGGCTATGCTGGTCTTCATAGGCTTGCGGGCTAATGCTATGGGTTCGTGTGCTGGCTTTAGTGCTGTGCCCCAACCTGCCCATTCATTAACTTCTTCATTCTTATTTGATCTTTGTATTGATTTACCAACATCCTGACTCTTAGGAAAACCACTTGAGTAGATCCACATTATTTGATCACGGATCTCAAAGCCTGCCTGTTCCAGGGTCACGGCCAAATGGTGGTAAGTGCGAGCCGCTGAGAACGCCAATATGTGTCCGCCTGGCTTTAACACACGCAGACATTCTTGATAAACATCTAACTGAAAGTTATCTGCGGCATCCCAAGATTTGCCAAGGAAACCAATGAGATAAGGTGGATCTGTGACAATGCTGTCAAAGTGGTTGTCAGGAAACTTTTTCAATAGTTCAGCACTATGACCATTTAATAGTTCATATTTCATAATGCTCTCCATTTCAATGCTGTGATTAGATTGGCAGTGGCACGACCAGTCTTACCTTCAAACCTTTTACACCATTCCTTAAACTCTTCTTCTGATAAGGATCTAATATAATCTCTACGCTTTTGACTCATACCTTTTAATAAGCCTCTTTCCTTGGCCTCTTGCGTATTTTGTTGAGAAGTGCCAGCCGTTAAATGAGCAGGATTTACACATCTCTTATTATCACATTGATGTAAGGTATGTAAATGTTTAGGAATAGGAGTTCCATTTAGTTCCATACTCAATCTATGAGCACGAACATTATTTTTTACTCTATTATCCCAAAATACACCATAACCT
>Ga0208742_1000315_pt1 | contig 18847 bp, 29 predicted proteins | sample CryBogCBH28Sep08_FD_184601 | JGI IMG/M metagenome (GOLD analysis project Ga0208742, IMG submission 184601) | Freshwater microbial communities from Crystal Bog, Wisconsin, USA - CBH28Sep08 (SPAdes) (version 2) | ecosystem: Environmental > Aquatic > Freshwater > Lake | place: Crystal Bog... | reverse complement strand
TGTTACGCCAGACGCCACCGACCAAGGACTGACGCTAATCACGTTGTACCCAGAAGGCACTGTGACGTTGGCTGTGACTGTCTGCGCCATTGAGAGCACGCCGTTGCTTGCGTAAACGTTTGCCCCCGTCAGGCTGTTTGGCACTGTGACGTTGCTGCTGGCGTCTTGGTTGACTGACTTCTCAGATGGATACGTGACAAAAACGTTGACCGAACCAGAGAATGTGACCGCGCTGCCCGAGTTGCTTGAAGACAGAATCGTTGTGCGTGTCAGCGTGGGGCCGGTGGTGGAATAGGTGCCAATACCAACTTCCCAATTGCCCGAAGCGTCAGTCGCAGCGTAGTATGTGGTGTTGCCGTTGCCAACCACCGCAAAAGATTGATAGCCCGTGACCGAGCCAGACAGGGTGAAGCTGACCGTCGTGTTGGCCGTGCCCGTCTGCTGTACGCGATCTGCAAGTGTTAGTGCCATGTGCTTTCCTTACTGGGCATCGTTGACAAGCGACCATGAGGCCCCGCTGTCTGTATTGATATTATTCCATGATGTGCTCTGACTGTCATCCACTATAGACCAATTAGGCGTGTTGCTGTCCGGTACTGCAAACCAGCCGTGTACATCGTACAAGTCCGCTGCCAAAACAGCTTCTGAAATTGCAATTTGAAACGCAGCCGTAACAGTTTGGGAATCCGCAGAGTTTAAATTTTCAGCCAAGGACTCCAAAAAAGCGGCAGTTGCCACATACGATGCCGCAGGCGAATAGCTTTCGGTAATGGTGAACAACACCACAAGTCCGGCAGCAAACGAGTCGGCCAACCCCGTATTTTCTGTGACCGACCCAGCAAACTGAGCAGCAATTGAAATCACATCCGCAGACACAGTGCCTTCTGTGTCGGTCAGCGGGAAGTTGGCATTAACTGTGGGTGTGTCGGCAAGCGTTGAGTTTTCACTGTACGGTACACCGTAATTGCTTTGTTGTGTGCTGGAGTCGGCTGATGTGTACCCTTCCACAATGCCTTCGTACAGCACGGCAACCTCTGAATCGGTGTTGTTTGATGTAAACGCCTCCACCGGGGCAAACAAAAACGCTGACACCTCCGAATTGGAGTCTGCCATCGTGATGCCTTCGGTATCCGATGCTGCAAACTGCGCCGCAAAGACATACGAGTCACCAGACGAAATTCCTTCCGTGTCAGTGAACGGAAAGTTAAACGCCGATGTGGGTGTGTCCAAAGCAGTGAAGCCCTCGGTGAGGGCTAACACATACGCTACGTTTGCGAGCGAAGCAAACGACGTTTGGGCAAACGCAGAAATCCCAAACATTACAGCACCGCCCAGCGGCTCCCACAAGGTTCTCTAGACCATGTATAGCCTTTGTGGGACTTACGAAGACCGTTGATACACTTGCTTACGTTGGCGTGTTGTATACCAGCTTCTTTCATGGCTTTATCTCCTATAAACTTCACCACTTCACCAGTTTTAATGTTAGTGCCAATCCAAACCCATTTACGTTGGTTTGCGTTACCAGCAGCATACTTATTTCCTTTAAAAATAGCGCTGGCAGTTGCTTTTTGTTTGGCTGAAGTTGGCTTTCCAATTTTATCTTTGCCCATTAGCTTTCTAGCCGTTTCAGACACTTTATGCCCTAACGCACGTTTGTTACCAATACTAGCTAATCGATTTTTTTCACGATGCTCTGTAGTTTGTTTGTAACCAGAAGTCCCGTCACCACCATCCGTAAGATTGCAAAGTTTATGACCCAATTCACGAAAACAGGAAATTAACAAGCGTTCATGGCAAAATGCCTCTTCTTCGGTATCCCAACGTGCAAGAATTTGAACATCAGGCTTACCGTATTTTGCAACTACTTTTTGCCAATAGTTATTTCTACTACTTAAATAGTAGGCGCGTCGCTCACTACTACCTTTTCCAATATAGAATAGGATTCCTTGTGGAGTGTAGTGAGCATAGGTGCAAAACATTGCAACTCTTTAATTGCAAAACATTAACTTGTTGCCGTTGTTGAATATGTAACGCTAACAGTGTCACCTGCAGTTGTAGTCTTGGCTGTGCTAAACAAGCCTTCTGAGTACAACGTGCCAGCAGTAGAACCCTGTGTGCTTACGGCACCTGTACCCAACACCAAGAAGCAGCCATAGACTGTGCCGCCGCCACCAGTGATGGTGTAGGTGATGGCCGTGGCTGTCGAAGATGTTACGTTGGAAGGAGTCGAGCCAGTCGATGTGGACGACGCAAATACTGCTGTGCCCCGCACTGCCGATCCACTAACGGTGTAGTTGGTGAACTCAGTCCATGTGTGCGAAGCCATGGTGTCAGTGGCGGCAGCGGTGAAGGTGTTGCTGATCAAGCCAAGGAAAGGGCCTGTGACGCTGTATGAGCTGCCCTTGAGCAGCGTGTCCAACATCAACTGTTTGCCAATAGCAACAACCAAGTTAGGGAATTCATCAGCCCACTTCAGGTTGCCATCTTTGTCGCGGCACTCAACGTGGTACCAGCCTTCAACGCCCATGCCCTCGGGGATGGTGGCTTTGGCCTGCATTGTGGCAACAGCGTAGTCACCAAAGTTTGAAATTTCATTTGCCATATTCGCTCCTTATGCGATCCGGATGATTGCTGATGTGTTTGTTGCTGATGGAAACTGCACGGTAAATGTCCCATTGGAAACTTTGTCGTTGCCAAAATCCAAAACACAAACCGCTGGGTTTGTTGTGCCGTTGTTCAAATAGATCAAAGCGCCACGCGCCGTGATCGCCCCAGTCCACGCAGCGTTAGCAAACGAGATATAGGCCGTGTCGCCACTGGTCCCCGTTGTCGGGGTTTGCGTGATGGTCAACAGTTGACCGCCCGCCGTGTAGCTGCCGCCCGTAGCCTCGCCCACACTGGTGTAAGCAGTGGTTGTTTGGTTCAACGTTGCTGCGTTGGTGTACAGCGCAATGTAGTACGTGCCCGAAGTGAAGTTGTACACCCCGTTCATCAAACCTGTTTTGAAGGCGTCGCACGCCCAATTGCCAGTAAACGCCATATCAAGTCACCGCCTGACGATATTGACCAGAACGATAAGCGTCTTGACGCTCCAGACCATCGCCCAGACGTTTGGCCAATTGAAGGGCTTCGTTGTACTTAGCGTTGTATGCTGCGAGAATGTCGGCCTCACCTTTCATGTAGGTGTTGGCTTCGACCAAACAACCATACAACAGCACGGTGTCAAAGTTGTCACCCAACCAAGAAGTCCCATTTGGGTTGGTAATTGCCGCCACAGGGACAGAAAAGCCCGAACCCGTGCCTCCAATCGAAGAATTTGCTGCTGAGAGGACATCGCCAACGGTGTATTCACACCCCGCAGAGCTAAGCACAACAGAAGTCACGGCGTTACCCGCAATAGTCACGGTAGCCAATGCCCCACTTCCTGTACCCCCTGTCAGGGGCACATCAAAATATGTGCCGTTGGTATAACTACTACCGCCTGTGACCGTGCCCAGCCCTGAAATGATTGCTTGGATGATCGAAGCTGGGTAGTAGTAATAGTGCAACTCAACGGAATAGTTGGTGTCAGGCGTTGGGCCTAAGATAAAAGATAGTTCATTCGTAATTGCACCGCCCGAGATGGTTGGGCCAAACAGCGCGTAGTACGAAGGCTGGCCAGTGCTATTGGGCGCTGGGTAAGCTTCACGGATGAAGTTGACATCTTTGTTGAGCAAGAAGTTGTAAGCACCGTACGAATCAATCACCGCCAACGAATAGACGGAGAGAAAGTCATTAGGTGCTGACAGATATGGGTTAGTCATTGACACAGCCCCAGTCACATTTTTGCGCAGCGATGGGAACTGAATGACGTTAAAAATCCTTTGCTCTGCCTGCTCGATAAAACGATTGATTTGCGTATTTGTAGAGACAGTTGTTCCATCAGCCAAGTACATGGCTGGGAATTGATTCTCTGTATACGACTGAATCGCGTTAACGAGCTCTTGGTATGTCATGCCATTGGGCCTCGGGCCATCACGCCTTTAGTTGCTGCGCCGGTGCCACGGATTTTGATGCCTGTGGATTTGGGTTCGCGGGTACGGTTGCCTACGCTCACACGGCGTGCAGGCATACCACCGGGGGTTGATTCATCAGCGGGCATTGTGTTGGGGTCGGTTTCATACTCGACGCCCAAGTCAGCTTTGCTCAACGCTTTGCCGGTCATGGTGTGTGGCTTGGCGTACACAGAAGCGGGACCCACTTCTTTGCCGTCTTTTTTCATGCTGAACTTGGCCATATTAGCCTCCGCGCTGGTTGTTTGCACGAGCCATGTTACGACCAACGGCACGCATTGCTTTGCCGGTCACGCCGCCTTTTTTGAGGCCAGACAAGTTGGTCTTTTTGTTCTCATGCAACTGTTTGTCGTGCATACCAAAAGCTTTTTTGATGAGCTTCTTGTCTTGCGAGATGTCGGATTTTTCGTTTTCCATTTTTGCCATGATCGGCTCCTTATGTCGTTGCGACTGTAACTGTACCAATACTTACGCTTAATGCCAAGTTATTTGGCGTCAGCGCAGCGTCAAAAAGTTCCGATCCCCCGACAGGGTTCCAACCCCATTGGAAAATCCGACTACCACCTTCGTTAGTACCTTGAGCCAGAGGGCTGGTACTCGCACTTCTGATAATCTGCAGCCCGCTATTCCCAGACACAGTGTAACTGCGATCAGGGCGTGGGTCTCTCAAACCTTGTGGGTCATCGACCGGGAACATACCGAGCTGCAACTGTGGATGATCCGGGTCCCAACACTCGGGACAGACCAGCAAGTCGTAATTTTTGGTCTTGACGATCTCTTTGCGCAACTGCTTGAGCTTATACCTCTGCCCACAGCGGTCGCACTCGGCAATCGCCCATTTGCCGGATGCAAATCTGTTTCCCATTTAGATCGTGTTCCCAATGAACTGCTGACGCGGCACAAACCGAATCGAAGCTTTTTCGTGATCTTCGTAGGCCGCGAGCTCCCATGCCTCATCGTACTGTTGCTTCAGCACGCCAAGTTTGGGCATACCCTCGGGGATTTTGTTGGCAATGTGGAATGACAAGCCCGCCGCCATCGCTGGGATGAAGCGGAAAGGCACATCCATCACATTCACACCGTTGCCCGCATCCTGCGTGCGGCGCAGACGCCAATACACGAACTGATACGGTTGCGAGCCATCTGGGGTTGGCCACACGGTAACGCACGGCAAGTTTTGTTGGTTCACCCCCGCATTCGCGCTATGCGCCGCAGCAGTTGTGTTGTTCTGCCCGCGCACGCAGTTGTAGAGCGTATTGCCGGAGATGTACCCGTAGACAATCGTTTCTGTGCCGATCTGGATAAACCCAGTGCTAGGCAAGTTTGCCGTGCTGCTCAGCGGGATCGTGGTATCTGTTGCACCAATGCTGCTTGCAAGGGTGTAGCCTGTGCTAAACGTCTGACCATCCAGTCTTTGCACCCAAACCTGAATTGGACGAGCCTGTTGCAGTTTGTTTGGGAGGGTTGCATAGGTAGAAACACTAATGCGTGTTATGGTCAAGTCAGCTTGGCCGGAAGTGCTGTTTGCCTGCGTGCGAATGACGTGCTCAAGCAAATCCACGGTGTCGTTTGGAATAGGGTATGTGTTTTGACCCTGCACCAAGTTGATGGTGCCCGAGTCGATTGTCCACATATTAATGCCGCGATTGGCCCATTCAGCGAACATGATGTTCAAGCTGCGGCGAGCGGTCTTCAAGTCATAGCCAGAACGCAACTCCCGACCGGCGCGTTCAAACGCTTCCTCAACAAGTTCAACAAGTTGAAGATTGAATCCTGCGGTGCCGGAAGTTGTATTTGCCATGATTATTTCTTCAGCCCTTTGAGCGTCTCGGCGAGACGTGCTCGTTTGCCTTCAATCCCGGGTTTCTTAGCTGCTGCAGCCAATTTCTTGGCGGGAATTTTCTTCCCTTCTGCAACACCCAATTCTTTGCGCAAAGCACCGGGTTTCTTAATCGCTTTTTGAATCCATTTTTCAGCCATCATTTTCTCCGATACTCGGCGAGTTCTGCTAGGGTTTTTCCAACCTTACCGCCTTTGGCTTTCTTCGCGGTTTTAGCTGACTTGATGAAAGCCTCATCCGTTGGTGCGCCTTTAGCGCCGGGTTTGCGCATCTTTTCACCACGCTTGCGCTTGGCGTTGATGTTTGCATACAACCCCACCTTTCCGCCTTCGGCGTACTCAGTGAAGTCGGTGTCGTCGCGGCGTGCTTTGCGCGTACCGCTTGGCATCTTAGAGGGGCGCACTGCCCCCATACCGCGACTGGCCATCATTTGCGTTTCGCCATTCCGCCGCCGCACATGGCTTCGACTTTTTCGTGCTCTTTCATGTGGCCAGCTTTGTGTTCACCATAAATGTGGTGATGGTGTTTATGGCCATCGCCGCCGTGGTGTTTCTCTACGTGGTGCACATGATGGGGGTGATGAGGAGTTGGCTCCTTCATCAGGGGTGCGTGATCCATTTTCATAAGTAACGTCCTTTCGTTTTGCCGCGTTCGCAGCAGCCATCGGCACGGCTTGATGCAGTGCCGCCTTTTGCTTTTTTCACCATGATGCCGCTGCCCAACTGTTCAGGTTGGTCTTTTTTGGCCACGGGTTTACCCGCAGATGCGTCATCAGGTTCTTTGGGGGGCTGGCCTTGGTCAGCCGTGTAGACTTTGTCTTTGGCCATGATTAAGCCTTGGCTTTGCCGCCGCGTTTCATGCCGGTTGTGGAACCAGCCATTTTGGGCAACATGCCTTTGGTCTTACCGCGCTCGGCCAAACCATCACGGCTAGGAGCAGCAGTGCGCACCTTGGCCATAGTTTCTTTAGTCAAGCCCTTGCTTTCTTTGCTTGGGCCTTTGCCAGTAGTGTTGCCACCGCTCGCCATTTTTTTCGCTTTCATAGAACCACCTTTTTTAAAAAGTGCCGATTCCCCATGACGAGTTTCCGGCTTGTTAACAACTTGTCTATCGGGGCGTTCGCCACCGAATTTTTTACCTTTGTCGGCTGCAGTGAATTCTGCACCAACGGATTGTGGAACGCCAGCTTTTTTTGCAAACTCTGGGTTGTTGGCGACCGCCGCCATGAAGTTGTGCTGTTTTTTGCTAGTTGATGGCACTTCGCTGCTCCCTCATGTAAGCATCAAGCTTGTCGTTGAGTTTATCGAATCGTGAATCGATGTGTGAAAGAAACTTGTCCATCTCGGCCTGAGTCACGTTGTCTCGCGCAATTTCCTCGCGGGTGCGGTTCAGCAAGATTGTCAGGCGAGAAAGCTCAGTGGACTTCTCTTTCAAGTTCCAAGACAACAGACCAATGAATGCGGTCAGCAAAGCGTTCCAAACCATCATTTCCATGTCAACATTTCCATGCCCGCAGGCTTTTGTTAATCCGGCTGTCTGGGTCTTTGGCGGTCTTGGTCGAAGTCAATTTCTTCTTCATCCCTTCCATCCGCGCACAGAAAGAATCCTTGCGTTTTCCGCCTTCGGGCTGAGGTGCTTTTAAGTTCATCCCCTCCTTCTTTGCGGACGCCCGCCCTTTGGCGTTCAAGCCGCCATTGGGATTCTTGCCTTCTTTGCGTTGCCATGCTGATGTCTTTGCCATGTTATGCCGCCTTCAATTTGGCCTGACGCTGGTCTTCCAGCATAGGCTTGATGACGTCTTCAACAAAGTCGCGCGTGAACTCTTCTTGGCCGATGTGTGGCAAGCTGATCTCAGCGTCCACCCAGCACTCAAAGCCTGCCTCGCGTGCGCGATCGCAGAAAAGGTAGTCCTCGCCGGTGTACTTCCTGTCGCGCAGGGCAAAGTCAAACACAGCAAACGCGGTCTCGTTCTCGCGGGTCTCGTACTCCCACTCGGGATGGTCGGCAATGAGCTTCTCGATCACGTAGCGCTTGATGAGCATGAACCCTGTGCCCACGCGGTTGACCTTGAGCATAGACCCATCAAAGATCATGTCGCCGTTGTCGTCGCGGGGAATGTCGAGGAAGAAGAATTTGTCCGATGCGCGGCGGGGATACAAGCCGGCAGCAACGTCTTTGTCGCCACTCTGCGCCAGCAAACGCATCACGTCGTCGGGCATGACCACCACATCGGAGTCGATGAACAACATCTCGGTGCAGTCGGACTTCATGAACTCATTGACCAAAGAGTTGCGTGCCATCGGGATGATGGAGCACCCAGCCATGTAACTCATCTGAATACCAACACCGTGGTTGAAAGCCAAAGGCATGAGTTGAGCCAAGCTGAACGCCGTCTTGATGTTCAGCTTCCCATCGTACGTGGGGATCGCAATGAAGACCTTGCGCCCCGCGAGCTCAATTTGCTTGGTATCAGCCATACGTCACTTGCGTAGAGGTGATGTTCGACGAGTTTGCATAAATACCTGCTTGGCACAAAGCACCTTCGCCGGGCAAAAGCACTTGATACGGTTGCAAATTAGTACCCGTGTTAATGCCTAGAACCCACGCTCCGCCATTTGCTACGTAGTTACAAACTGTGCTTGTTGCGATCGTGCCGGAGTTTAAATCAGTGATGGTAAAAGTGTTGGCGTCCACCACCGTGATCGTGTAGTTACCTGACACCGGAGCCACGTTGCTCGCAGCAACATAAGCAATCCCCACTTTTGCGCCAGTTTGCAAGCCGTGTCCAGTAGAAGTAACTGTCACTGTGGTGCCACTACGTCCATAGGTAGCTGCTGTCGGGGCAACTGCGGTATCAAAGAAATCAACATACCCGGCGGTGCCGTTACCAATAACGGTGGCTTGTTTCAAGCGCACGCGGCCAACGTATAAAAACCCAACGCCTTGAACCTTCGCGGTTCTTACGTCATATTGCATTGTCATAGGTATCTCCTAAAGCCAAAGAAGGGGGCCGAAGCCCCCGCTCAATTAGTCGAAGTTACCGTATGGGTAAGCAGTAGCTGTGCCGATGTTTGTATCGAGCTGGGTGTAGCGCACTGCGGCGGTGAGCGTGCCGGCAGTGATTGTCGGCAGAGTTGTACCCGAACCGCCTGTGTAGGGGATGGTGAAGGTCACGACAACTTGGGAGAAACCAGCGGGCTCCACCACGCCCATTGGGTTGGTGAAATCAAAGGTTGTGGCATTGGTTGCGAGCAACTGCGCGCCAGTTTGAGTGATGGTGTTGCGACCGGTTGCGGCGTTCACAGTGGTGATGCTGCCGTAGGTGGTGTCGTTGAAGGCGTTGCCGATGCTTGCAGTCACGGTACCCAATGTGCCGCCAGTAGCGGTAATCACCACGTTGGTGTCGATCAAGAAATCGTTGATGTTGGAGCCAACAGGGATGTAGAACACAACGCCGCGATACAAAGTACCCGCGCCACCTGTGCCAGCGTCAGCAGTGATGACTGCTGCAGTGGGGGGATAAGCAGTGGAGCTGCGCGTGTAGACGGTGCCGTTGATGTTGGGGATTTGATTGCCGTTGACAAACTGGCCAGAGCCGCCGGAATAACCAGCAGTAGCGACAGTTGTGTTTGTCAAAACAATGGAGCAGTCTTGAGCGAGGTCGGTGTAGCCAACATCGCGGATGCCGCCAAAACGAGAATTGCCCGAGAGAATCGGGCCTTGGAAGGTAGAACGTGCCATGACAAAAAGTCCTTATGCAAAAGTCCCTGTACCAATCGTTGCATCGTCTGCTGGGCCAGTCCGGTACAGGTGAGTTCCCAGACGTATGGTGACTATACATCATTTTGGAGGGAACGCAAGGGCTTCTTTTTTCGCGCCTCTAGCATTTTGGCTTTCCAAACGGGGTCCGCCCAAAGCGCTTTCGCTGCTGCAGCTTTTGCTGCTTTGACTTCTGCGCGGTTAGCAATTTCTTGGTTGTTGGCTGTTTGTTTAGCGGCGTATTCTGGGTCAGCCCATTGTGCTTTTGCTTGCGCACTTGTTTTGGCTTTAGACGCTTCTGTATTGCGGCCTCGCTTAATACCTTCTTCACGTTTGTTGCGTGTTGTAGGGTCTGCCCATGTCGCCGTGCTATTACCCGCCTTGAGTGCGCGTGCCTCGGGCGTGCCTTGTACTGCCTTTTGCGCTGCGACGACTTTGGCGCGATACTCTGGGCGTTGCCATTTATCTAAGGACTCTTCCCGCAAATGTTGTTTTTCGGCTTTAGACCGCACAGACCCACTCGCACCTTCTCCTCCATCTGTGAGGTTAAACAAAGTCCCTGTTTTTAAGTTCCGGCGACCGTACAGCGCAATCAGCTCAACTTCTTTAGCAAACGCTTCTTCCTCAGACTCTGTTTCAAACACGCGCTCGCACGTTGCTACAAGACCCCGTTGCTTCAAATGTGAAATGAAGTCTTGGAATGGTTTGTTGTGAGACCCTCTGGACCAGTGAGAAATGTCTCTGTCGCCAGTACCTTTACCGACATACACAGGTTGGTCTTTTTTTAACGGGCGGGGATCGCGGTACACATACACATAAAACATAAAAGCTCCTTTGGTTGATACCTCAACTATACACCAATGGACGGCGATTTACAATTAATTTTCTAAATACTTTTCGAAAACTAGTTTTGATACCGGTAATGTGCTGCGCCAAATAAAAAAGGCCCCGAAGGGCCCTTTTCTTGGAACTTTGGTTTCTTTTTAGAAGGAACCGCTAGAACCAAACACACCGAGGGGGTCTGACCAGCCAAAGCTGTAGCGCTCGCGTGATTTATAACGCACGTTGCCTGTATCAAAATCCCCGTCCATTGAGTTTTGCAATGGAGTACGGACGAAGTGTTTCAAACCGTTAGGCACGTCAGTGGTCAAGAACCAAGCATTGGGGTCGGTCAAGAAGTGGTTAACTGTATAACCTTCAGGAACCGCACCGTTGTTCTTCAATGCGTTGACGTCGTTGTTGTTGGTACCTACGCGGAGTTCAGTTTCCAACAGGCGAGTAGCCACGAACATCAATGATGGAGGAACGATCAATTTCTTGGGTTTGGCGGCGATCAACAGACCACGTTCGTCAGTCCAAGCAGCGATTTGAATCACGGCGGCTTCCAAAGAAGTCTCGTTCAAGTCAGCTTGAGTGGCGGGTGTGTTGCTGTTGGTACCACCGGAGACCAAGGGGTGAGCAGTGCTGAACAAAGCCACGCCGTCGCCGCCAGTGTAGGTAGAGCTGAAACCGTTATTCAACACAGAAGCGCCTTTGACTTGCTTGGTGTAAGCCATTGCGCGAGCCAAACCTTTGGTGTAGCGAGCAGACAAGCTGTCGTACAAGTTATCTTCGATCGCTTCTTCAGTGATCGAGAAACCCAAAGCGATGGTTTCGTGGTTGTAACGAGTTGTCCATGCTTCCTGTGCGTTGTCATAAGCGATGGCGGAACCTTCGTTTTTGACTGGTGCAGCAGAGAAACCAGACAATTTGGTTTCTTCTTCAAAGCTACGTTCCGAAGTTTCGGTTTCGTAGATTTCTTTATGCTCTTCGCCGTAGCGTGCATATTCCAAACCGAACAAAGCGTTCAGGCCGGGGAGCAGTTCTTTAAGCAGTTGTGCGCGTGAAATAGCCATGATTTACTCCTTACGCACCGGTGGCGTCGTTGTATTGAGCAGTGTTGAGTTTCACGACGAACTCATAATAAGTCGTGGCTGTAGCACTACGGGGGCCTGTGGCGGATGCGGTAATCACATCAACAACGCGCAGGGGGAAAGTGTTGGTAGTGGTGGCAGAAGAACCATCAATACCGTAGGCGGAATCACCGGTGGAGGTGCTGCCCACGTTTGCGACCAAAGCCACGTTCTTGCCAACGATCGTGCGAGCGTAAGCCGCAGGAGTTGTAGAACCAGCAGTGGTAGCTGCGACTTGGAACACGGCAGTAGGATCATCCACAACATAGGCGTAAGCCAATGCGGTAGTGGTAGACGCGGCTGCGGGGTAAAACTGACCTTGGACAGTTTGACCCAACGAGTTTACGTATTGGCAACCAACGACGACACCGACGATGTCACCAGAGTTGGTTGTGTTTGCTGCCACGAGGTAGCCACCACTTTCTTTCACGGTATCACCGTTCAAGATTGCAGTAGCGTAGCCAGCGGCCACGGGGATTTGACGGATCGCTCCGGCGTAGGGCATACCATCCAATCGTTGGATGGGTTTCAGGCCGTACGTGCTAGACACGGTAGGGTAAGCCATTTAAGACTCCTTGAAAATTGTTAAGAACCAGAACCAAATGTGACCTTCGTTTGCCGTTCCGCGAACTTTTGCATACGAGGATCATTGTCTTTCAGATAGCTGTTGTCCACTGAATCCATCTGGGCTTTGTTCTGGTGTGCGTAGTACTGGCTACGCTGTTCCAAAAACTCAGAAGGGATACGGCAGAGCAGCAGCCCGCCCACTTCGATGTTTCCTTTGAAACGACCTTCGGTGCTTGCGTGCATCATGAGCTCGGGATAGTCCTCTGCTTTGCAGGGTTCAAATCCTTCGCGCAACTTGCTAGAGATATTGCTTGGATCAGCGGCACCCAACATTGCTGTACGGATGTAACGATGAGTCCAACCGGGACGAGGATCAGGACTCGGTAAAGTTTCAGGTGGACGCCACGCTTGTTGGCGCATTGCTGACTTACGATCTTCCAGCTCACGAGCTAGGCGATTTGTTTTACCGTTTGTTTGAACTGCTTGTTCCATGTTTAACCTCTATTAAGTTTGGCAACCTGTTTCGCGTACTCTTCGATTGGAACCCCAAGCCTGCGAGCGATCGCAGCTTCGGATGCCTTCAAACGAATACGGTTAGGCGGTGTGCTACGTGCGGCTGGGGCCACAACGGTAGCGGGTTTTGAAGCACGGCGCTGAGGAACTTCTTCCTCTTCCACCGGGGTCGATCTCTTTTTGGGCGGATCAGTATCCTCTTCGCTCTGAGCATCTTCAAAATACTCAGGGAAACGCTTTCGCATTGTTTTGTCGATTGTATCGAAGTATTCCTTCGTACCGATATATTCTGGACCATACTGCTTCTGGAGCTTCTTGTCAAGGCCCATTGCAGTCATCGTCATCTCTTCATCTTGACCCCACCAATCGCTATTGCTCTCCATCCATTGCTGGGTACGGCGACTCAATCGTGGGGGCTGGGGTTCAGTCGGCGCGGGCTTGAACTCTTCGCGTTCCTGAACCTCGATGGGTCTCATATCAGAGGCTTTGTCCAAACGCAAAGTGGCGCGTGAAATGTCGGCCTGCGCATCTGCTACAGCTTCAAAGTCACCCGCTTCGTGGGCTTCTTTAAGGCGGCGTTTAGCTGCGGCAAGCTCAGTTTCAGCGGCACCTTTGGAGGTCTCGATGAAGGCTTTACTGCCTGTGGCAAGCTGCTGTTGGAGACGCTTGTTCTCTTCGAGCACTTGGCGTGCGTACGCTTCTGCTGCTTGGCTTTCACGCAGAGCTTGTTCTTTTGCGCGTCGTTCATCATGGTAGCCACGGGTGAACTTCTTGATACGCGCTTGGACTTTCTCGTCGTAGCTGGCCAACTCTTCTTCTGTTGGGTCTTCAACAGGCTCCTTCATGGGCTTGCGGCCACGGTCTTCGGGAGGTGTATCGTCCTCAACTTCCACTTCAAACTTATCGTCTTCAGCGGCAGCTTGCTTGGTTTGTTTTTCATCGGGGAACTCGAAGTCCTCACCTTTGAATTCTGGTAACGGCATGGTTTACTCCTTATGCAGCTCGTGTGATTCCACGGGGGTCTTGCACAGTCGCTTCAACTGAATCATCATTGATGATGCGGAATTCACGGCCATGAATCTTCAAGCGGGTGCCTGAATTGGGGCGGACAACGACGAAGTCGCCTTCCTTGCAGCGGGGTCCGTTAGGAAACCGCGACTTATCTTGGTATGCAGTCGGGCCCAACTTCACCACAAACAATACTGGGGTCAGTACTTCTTCGTAGTGCATAGCTTGGCTTGACTTGATGATCCCGCTTTCGCTGTCGGCATACTGCTCCATTGCCTCGGGGACAACGCACAGCAACATGTAGTCGGCAGGATCGGGCAACTGCTTGGCTTTTTCTTCAGCGCTCTGGTTAAGAATGCCGGATAGGTCCACAGCAGACACGTCAAATTCACTCATCAGATTTCTCCATTTTTTGCACAAGGTCGTTGATAGTGCGCTCCGCGAGGTTTAGACCTTGGATGATCCCGCAGAGGTTTTTGTATTCGGCGTAGTCTTTGGGAGTGCCGCTTGCGACGGCCCTCTCGTATGCACCACGTTCCTCAACAATTTGTTTGGCGATGTGCGCCAGAATCTGATGCTCTCTCATTCATTCCCTTTGCTAGGCTTTTGCTGCGCAGCCTGACGCGCTTGAGCTGCCTGCATGTTTTGCTGGCGATTTTGATTGTGCATCTGGGCTTTGTGCTTGGCGATGTCTACGCCCATGCGTGCGCCTTCAATTTCTTGTTGGCGTTTGAGTTTGTCTTTGTTGGCAGCGGCTTGCGCCCCCACCTGCATACCAGCGATCTGCAACTGCGCTTGGATACGTTCTTGCTCGATGCGAAGGCGGTCGGCTTTCTCGGCAGCATCGATTTGTTGCTTCTGTGCTTTGAGATGCAGCTCTTGTTGTTTAAGCTGGAGCTCTTGCTGTTGCATCTGCACGACTGGGTCTTGCGCTTGTTGTTGCGCAGCTTGCTGGGCGGCTTCTTGCTGATCGCGTTGGAGAAGTTGCTGTGACGCTTGTGCTGCCAACTGCGCGATCTGGTCGGCCATCTTGGGGTCCATGTGTTTGTTTTGTTCTTCGCTTGGCAGGGGCACACCCATCGCTTGCTCGACCTGCAGACGGTACTCGAACGCAATATGCTCGTTGATGTGCGCCATTGCTGCCGCCATGATCTGCTGCGCCGCTGGGTTCATCTGCATCAACTGCTGAATCTTGGGACTCTGGATTGCAGCCATGTGAACCGTGATGTGCGCTGGGTGATTTTGCTCAATGAACGCCTTGAGTGGTTTGCCAGTCAAGAGGTTTTGGTTTTCCTGAATCGGGTCTGTAGGCGTTGCATCTTCCTCGATAGGAACAAGCTTAGCCGCGTTCTTGACACCCAGCACCTCAATCATCTGACGGTGCAGCAACGGCAAGTCGTACAACTGGGGAGCGGACTGCGCAAGCTGGAGCACAGCTTGGTACTGCACAATCTTCTGCGCCATCGTCGCCGCGTTGGGGTCGCTCACTGGGATCACGTCCACCATGTGGTAGTCGGACTTCTTGGCCTTGCGGCTTGCGTCTTCTGGGTCGTACTCGTAGTCGTCGGACTCATCGGCAATGATTGCTTTCAAGAGTTTGAACTCTTGTTTCATCGCATAGTGCAAGCGTGACTGCACCGCTGTCATCACCTTCAGAGTGCGCTCAAGCAGCGCTAGTGTGGTGCCCACCGGTGCGCCGGCAGACATGTCGCTGACTTTCAAATCGCTGGACGCGAACGCACGGCCTTCTTCGACGATTTGTTGGAACAACATGAACAGAACCTGTGATGGTTCTTTGTATGGCAGCGGCAGGATGTTGTCGCGGATCGACCCACTCGGCACATCTACGTCACGGAACTCGCCCGGGGCAATTGGCGTGTCATCGCCTTTAACTCGCAGTCCGCGAGACTTGAGACCCCCCGGAAGGTTAGAGAGCGTACCAGCATCGACGAGCTGACGAATGAGCATCGTGGCGCTTTTCGCATAACCTCCAATAAGGTGAATGAGGCCGTATCCGTAAAAACCGAACCCCGGAATGTATTGGTAATGCACAAAGTGCTGGCGTTTGATGTGGAGCTTGTCATCTTCTAACCAATTGCGGCGGATGGACAGGATCGTACTTGTGCCCTTCTCGACAGTCACGACGTATGGCAGCGCGATGCCGGTGGGCTCACCTTTTTTGTTTTTGTGCTCGAACCCTTTCAAGTCCAAGTCAACGTGCATCTCAAGGATGCGATAGCGGTTGTCCTCGATCGCAGACATGCCATTCTCCTCGGCCTTCTGCTTCTCGATGTCGTCCAACTCATGTGTGGGGTCTCCAAGCTCCACGTCCATGTAGAACCCAGCTTCTTGGAGTTTGCGCACCTCGTTCTCGGTCTTACGCATGATGTGCGTGACCCGCTCGGCAGTCTCAAGATGCGACGCGCCGTAGGGAACAACCAAGTCTTCTGCAGGGATGAACATGGCCATCTGGCGACCCTTGGACGGATCGAAGTAGACCTTCTTGAACGCAGAGCCGGCAAGGGGCAGAGCCCACAACAACTTCTCGTGTTCTGGTCGGTACTCAGTCATCACCTCGGTGAGCTGGTAGTTCATATCGTCGCGCACGCGGGCCGCAGCTTCTTCACGCAACAAGTCGACCGCGCCAACGATCTGCGTCTTCACGGGGCCCATCGCGGGGAATGTCTCCATCATGGCTTCGCTCTGGAAGCGCACAACGGACTCGGTCAACATCGGGTGGAACACGCCGCACGCGCCCTGCCAAGGCTCGGTGCGCTCCTCATACTTCAGACCCAGTAACTTCAAGCCGTCAATATAGGTCTGTATCCAGTCCTTGCGGTCGTTCATGTCCTTGTCGAAGTCATCGATCAAGTCTGAGCTCAACCCGGCCAAATCCTTCTCGTCCATGTACTCGGCGAGGTTGGCATCAAAGTCTTCTTCAGTCGCAGGGGCGGGTGCGAGGTCGATCTCCAAATCGCCTGTCTTGAGGCTTACGCTCTCTGGGTCCTCGATCTCGATCTCCATGTCGGGCTGTTGGCCCATCAAATCTGAGAGACCTTGCGGTGCTTGATACAAACTTTTTTCCATGATTAACCCCAAGTCTTTTTGGCCACCCAGTGCTGGATGGATTGAACCGCAAACGCCAACTTGGTCGGCAGCTTGAATAATTTTTTGCCTTCTGGTGTAAACATAGTCCCGTCAGAACCAACACCCATCAATCCAAATTTCATATCCGATCCTTAAATGAATTTGCTGCTGCCAGCAATACGTTTGCCAATTGCTCCACCTTTAGACTTTTTTTCTGAGTCTGTAGTCATGTAACTACGTAAGGAGTCCAACATTTTTAACTGATTAGCATCATAGTTCATTGCACTGTTTGCGTCATCTGGCCATTGATTGATCACATACCCTCTCATCGCAGAGTCTGTCGCGTTGCGAACTGCATCCGCTTCTGAACCCCCACTATCCAAAGTAGCTTGATAATCCCCGGCTTGTTGCCTAAGAATAGAAAGTTGTTTGGGGGCCCATGAACGCATCAATGATTGACGTGTATTGTTGGCCACTGGGTCCGCATGTAAGACTTCTCCGGCTAAATCATCTGCGGAAAATTGATCGGGTCTATACACTTCAACACCTAATTGATGTATGGGGATTCTGTTCGGCCTTGGGTATTTCTCGTCGCCGGGCTCCCCAATAGGCCATGTTTCTGCATAGTTACCAGTATCAGAAGGATTAGTTATGACTACTGGATTGTGTCGTTTTAAGAAAGGGTATTTTGCTTGCGCATCGTTTATCAATTGTTCTTCATAGCTAGGCATCTTACCCCCTTTAAACTGTGTAGAACCGCTCTTTGCGGCGACCTTTGAACCACTGAATGTCCTCGGCCTCATCTGATGGTAAGCGGATGAACCCACCCGAGCGGAACCGCATTAGGGCCAATGTTGTTGCGTCAACCAAGTCATCATGCTCGCCTGACGGGAACGCAGCGATCTCATCCACCAACTCTTCAGCCCAACGAGTCTGTGGTACCCACACCCTGCCAGAGGCAATGATGTCAGACACCGAATTCAATCTCGCTATCTTATCCTGTCCTTTGCTTGGAGTGTAGTCCTGCACAGGTATGCCCATCGCCCGCAAGTCGTAGATCAGTGGTGCACCCGAAGCTTTCTTCTCGATGATGATCGTATCGGGCTCGTAGTCGTTGTACTCGCGCAGCACGTCGCGTTTCAAATCTGGAAACTCAACCCGCTTCTTATATGTGTTGAGCAGGATGATGTTCTTGGAGTTGTCTTTGTGGTGCGTGAACACCCCCCACGTCGTCCCTGCGGAATAGTCGGCCCGCTGAGTTTTCTCGAACGCCGTATCCCAAGACTGCAGCACGTACTCGCACTCGGGCGGCTTGTCCTCTTCCCACCATCTCCACCAGTCGCGCTTGACGATCGCGCTCTCATTACCCACGGGGTTCTGCTGGTACTGCGCCTGCCATTTACTGTTGGGCAGTTCTTCTTTCAGCGCCGAGAGCTCCTCCAACGACCAAAACTGAGGCCATAAGGGATTACCCGAAGGCAGAATCGCAGGAAACTCGATCACCTCCCAACCCTCGCCGCCGCGCTGCGCGTCCGACTTCAGCACTTGGCCGGTCAAGTCACGCTGCGCCCACCGAGTCATCACAATCACGATCGCACCACCGGGCTGCAGACGCTGACGCGGACCTGACGTATACCACTCGTACACTTTGTCGTACACCTCTGGGTTCACCGCCGCCATCGCCGCTTCTTGTTCTGAGTGCGGGTCATCAATGATGAGCAAGTCGGCACCCTTACCCGTCACCGCGCCGCCCACACCGATCGCAAAGTAGTCACCACCCTTGGATGTGTTCCACCGGCCCGCTGCTTTAGAGTCGGACGACAGGTTCAGGTCGGGGAAGATGTCTTTGTACCCCTCGGTATCCACCAAGTTGCGCACCTTACGGCCAAAGCCCACGGCCAACTCAGCAGTGTGGGATGTTTGAATCACTTTTTTGCCCGGGAACCGCCCAAGAAACCACGCCGGCAGCAGGTATGACGCAAATTCTGACTTCGTGTGGCGCGGGGGCATGTTGATGATGAGCCTTTTGCACTGGCCATTGGCCACCCGCTCGAACGCTTCGGCCATTCT
>Ga0208742_1000313_pt1 | contig 18930 bp, 8 predicted proteins | sample CryBogCBH28Sep08_FD_184601 | JGI IMG/M metagenome (GOLD analysis project Ga0208742, IMG submission 184601) | Freshwater microbial communities from Crystal Bog, Wisconsin, USA - CBH28Sep08 (SPAdes) (version 2) | ecosystem: Environmental > Aquatic > Freshwater > Lake | place: Crystal Bog... | reverse complement strand
ATAACTAGAAGTGCCAGCTGCATACTGCCCAATGGTAGCAGTGGTTAAGATTTGTGCACCGGCAATATATGATGTTTGGCCGATGTAGGCAGCACCGCCGATACCCACACCGCCGACCACAACTAATGCTCCGGTTTGAGTACTTAGGGCTGCAGTAGCATTAGTGATAGTGAATATATCTGGACTTGTAACCAGCGTTTGTGTTACAGTTGTATAACTAATTGTCAGTGTTTGGGCAACAATATTAGTAGCGGTAATAGTACCTGCCACCGTTAATCCACCACCGATACCTATACTACCGGTAGCAGTAAAATTACCACCTACATTTACACTACCAATAATACCAACTCCGCCAGCAACAGTCAATGCACCGGTTGTTGTACTAGTACTTGAAGTAGTATTGGTAATTTGTATAGCATTAGGAACAACTCCGCCTACAAAATTAGCAGTTGAAGTAGTAACTGGCCATATTCCAACAAATACATTAGTAGCAGTAACAACACCGCCGACGTTAACATTGCCGCCAATACCCGCACCACCAACAACCTGTAATGCACCAGTAGTAGTTGATACAGATTGAGCAGTATTAATAATAATAACTTGCTGAGAAGTCGTTCCAGTAAATGACCCAGTAGCACCGCTTGGACCAGTAGGGCCGCTTGGACCAGTAGGACCACTTGGGCCTAGACTAGCATAACTTGCAATAGTAGAGGTAGTGATAATTACCGCACCTGCTATTGTAGATGTTTGGCCAATATTAACAGCACCACCTATACCTACTCCGCCTGCAACAATCAGTGCACCTGTAGTAGTCGAAATTGAGTTAGTTCCGCTGGAAATTACTGCTGTAATGAATGTAGCAGAACTAGCACCTAGTACATCGTGTCCTGCACTACTTGAAACAATTCCACCAACAAACAACGAGCCGCCGACATTTAAACATCCGCCAACACCTAGCCCGCCGCCGACAACTAATGCTCCGGTATTGGTTGATGTACTGGAAGTAGTACTAGCAACACTTAATACTCCATAACCCGGATTATAAGCAAGGTTAGCACCAGCATCGGAGATAACACTTAAATTACCTGAAAGGGTTGAAATAAGTGTTATATAATATGTACCTGTCCCAGTGGATGTTGTAATACTGATCGAACTAGCAGTATTGGCATAGTTTGATGCACTGGAAGTATACTGCCCAATTGTAGCAGTGGTGATAATAACAGCACCTGCAACAGTGCTTGTTTGTCCAATGTTAACAGCACCACCGACTCCTAAGCCGCCGGTAATAGTAACAGCACCTGTAGTTGTGCTGGTACTAGCAGTAGTGTTAACAAATTGTGTAGAACCGCTGACTGTGCCGCCGGTAAAACTGCTACCTCCGGTGGTGCCTGTACTAACTGGCCAAATGCCAACAAACAAGTTAGTAGCGGTTACAACACCACCAATATTAACGTTACCGCCGATACCAGCACCGCCTTGAACGATCAATGCACCTGTGGTAGTACTTGTACTTTGAGTTTTATCGTTAATGGTAAAACTAACACTAGTTGCAGATGTTGCTGTATTGGCTGCTGCTGCAAACTGACCAATGGTAGCAGTGGTAATAATTTGTGCACCGGCTATATAACTAGTGTTGGCTATAACTACATTGTTGGTAACTATTAAATTGGTAATAGTAGCAGTGCTGTTTACTATTAATCCTTGAGTACCTACTAGAGCAGCACAAGTTATAGACCCGCCTGTGCCTGCACCTGTACTGAAATTAGGAACAACTAAATTTCCGCCAACATACAAGTTGCCTGCAATACCGGCGCCACCTGCTACAACTAAGGCTCCAGTACTTGTACTAATACTATTAGCAGTACTAGAAATTGTAAAAGAACTTGTGGTACCAGATAATGGTGTAACAACACGAATCCAAGCTGTTGAAGTGGAATTGTACTGATATACAATACCATTTATCGTTGCTAGTTGTCCGTTTGCGGGTGATGAGGGGAATGCCACTAGAGTTCTCTTATGTTAATAGTATATTTATTCAAACATTAAGTTCCGCAACTAGCAGCACAAACTTTAGTACTTGGGAATTGACGGAGTACACCTGGCCATACAATACGCACGGCGCCCCCTCCTCCTACCGCGCCGGAAGTACCAGCAGTGCCGCCTGCACCTACTACAACAGTATTTGGACTCCCCGGTATAACTGGGGTATTGTTAATATATGCTAATCCTCCACCGCCGCCAGCATTACCAGATGCACCACTAGGGCAACTTGCAGAACTAAATCCCGCAGCAGCACCCCCGCCGTATATTCCGCCCACTCGGCAAGCACCTTGGCCGCCGCCACTACCACCAAAACCGCCTTTTTGGCAAACAGAGTTTGACGATCCGACAGCACCCGGTGTTCCTAATCCATATAGGCAAACACCGCCACCGCCACCGCCAATTCTACCGGCAGGGTATGCACCACCCCCGCCACCGCCGCCACCGCCGCAAGGAGCCGGACTACCGGCTGCTCCGCCATTTCCTGCATAACCGGCTGCTCCGCCACCGCCTGCAGCACCTGAACCAAAACCACCAAAATTAAAACTTCCACCATTACCGCCAGAATAAAAAGCTGTGCCAGCAGTACCGCTACCACCAGTACTGCCACTACCGCATCGTGTATGGCCGCCTATGCCGCCGTTGGCATTAACAATACAAGTTCCTCTAAAATAACTAGCTCCTCCGTTGCCGGCAACATTTTTAGAACCAGCATTATTAGCGGCCGACGAACCACCACCGCCTCCGCCAATTACTACAGCACTCACATTACTAACCCCGGCCGGTGTTATCCAACTATAAGTTCCGGGAGTTGTGTAAGAAATACTACCGCTAATTGGTGTTGTTGTTATAGTTGCCGAAGTAGCAGTACTGTTTCCTATCAGATTTGATGCATATAAGTAATATGTATAGGTAGTTAATGCCGTTAATCCGTATACAGTAAAACTCCCAGTACTATATCCGTTGACCCCCAAAGTTCCTGTAGTAGTTGCTAAAGTAGTGCCTAAATTATTGGTCAATACAACCTGTGTAGTTTTAAATGTACTTAAATTAACATTAGAATATGCTATGGTAATTGCTGTAGCACTGACTGCTGCGGCTGTTGTTATTACCGGAGAGCAAGGAACTGGATAACAGGTTAGTCGACTTGGAGCAGAACAGTTCATAACACAGGTACTTGGGAAATATCTTAAATTTCCAGGCCATATAATGCGAACTGCACCACCCCCGGCGTGTCCACCGGTTCCGCCGTTACCACTGTAATATCCGCCAACACCTACTACTACAGGGTATGAACTACCCGGATTAACAGCAAGATTATTAATATATGCTAGACCACCACCGCCACCACCGCCATATTGCCCGCCACTGCCTGCACCTGCACCTCCGCCGTAAGCACCGCCACATTTACCGCAAGCAGGCGATCCTCCCGAACCACCACCACCTGCACCCCCTACACCGGTTGTATTTACTGTACCTAGAGTGCCGTTGGCTTTTTGTCCAAATAATCCAACGCCACCGCCACCAAAAGAAGTAGCTCCTCCGATATAAAATCCCCCGCCGCCCCCGCCGCCACCGCTGCCGGCACCACCACCACCATTAGTATAGCTGCCTTTGCCACCAGTTCCTGTGTATCCGCCCGCGCCCCCGCCGCCGCACCATCCAGCACCCCCGGAGCCATTGCCTGCACCGCCGGTGCCGCCTAACACTCCTGGTCCGGAATAAGTTCCGCCGGCGCCGCCACCGCTAGCACCAGCAGCTCCCCCGCTGGCATTAATAGTAGCAGCATTTATAAAATAACTTGCACCGCCGGCATTGAGAATACCCCCCGAACCTCCTCCGCCGACAGCAACTACACTAACTGAAGTAACACCTGCAGGTGCTGTCCAGCAATAGGTTCCGGGTGTTGTATAAATTGATTGACCCCAAGATGATGGGAATGTAATATTACTACTAGTACTTAATGGGCTGTTTCCAGTAAAATTAGTTGCATATACGTTGAACGAATATACAGTCTGCGAATTTAATCCGTTAACTAGGATAAAACTAGAGGTAGTTCCTGCGCTAGTTGCAGTAGATGCTGTGATCCCCCCGGGTGTACTTACAGCAGTATATGATGTGATAGTAAAGCCGCCGTTATATACAGGTGCTGTAAAACTTACGAAAGCAGTAGTAGCATTGGTGGTAGTAGCAAAAATACCGTACGGCGTACTTAGAGCAATAAAGGTAGTAGTGCTAACTGATGCAGAAGCAGCTCCGTTGCCCGCTAAGTTCGAAGCATATACAGAAAAGTTGTAGTTAGTTTGAGGTGTTAGACCGTATAAAACGTAACTTCCTGTATTATACCCAACTGGATTACTTAAAATAACAGGTGATACTGGAACAATATACGTTGTAGTATTTGGAGTTTGTAGTATGGTATACTGATACGGGTTGATTACTGTACTAGTATTGGTAACACTGAACGTTATCAAAACGGCCGTTGCACTCAGCGCCGAGGCTGTAATGGTAGGCGCTAACGGTACTGCGTAATTGGATGCATAAGTTGTTGCAGTAACATAGGGAAATACCACATTGCTAGCAGTACTAAGTGGACTTGCTCCGGCTAGGGTGTACCCATAGACATTGAATACATAAGGAGTTTGTGTATTCAATCCTCTGACTACAATTATGTTAGAGCCACCTGCCGAGGATGTTGTTACTGAAAATCCTGTAGGAGTACTAACAGCGGTAAATGATGTGTAAGGATATGCAGAGTTATTTGGACCGGCAGTATAACTAACCACGCTCGTACCTGAAGTAGCTGTTGTAGCAGAAATACCATAGGGAGCACAGGGTATTGTTGAACCAGTGAAGTTTATATTTCCACTAATTGATACATTGCCTGTAATTTGAATACTCATTCTATCCTCATTTTTTAATTTTATTATTTACGCTATAAATGTGCCTGAGGCAGTAAAGGTATGATACCAAATAGGTTGTCCCGAACCGCCAGCGCCACCGTTACTATTCGAAGCACCGCCACCACCGCCCCCAGCAACTACCAAATATTGAGCAGGCAAGGTAAATGGCACGCATGTTACTATGCCTAATCCGCCTGTAAAAGTTATTCCGCCTGTGATTTGCATATAATTTTATTACGCTATGAAAGTTCCCGAGGCAGTGAAGATGTGGGTCCAAGTAATTGCTGGCGTTATTCCATAGTAAGTAACCGATCCGCCTGTTCCTCGTTGGCTAACAGATTGATACGAAATAATTACAACACCTGATCCGCCAGCACCCCCAGGGCCAAAGCTACCACCACCACCACCACCACCACCGGTGTAAGATAGTGCCGGTGTGCCACCACCACCACCGCCATACCCGGGGCCACTATTACTCCCGCTGCCACCTACATGTCCTAAACAAGTTCCTGTTTTAGAACCCATTGTACCAGCACCCACCGCCGCTACTACCGCCACTACTACCGCCACTACCACCGGGAACAGTAGTACTACCATTATATCCACCACCACGACCGCCGCCTGTTGCAGTAATACAAAATGCTGTAGAATTTGTTCCAGATGTACTTCCGCCCGAAAAAACGCTTGTTCCACCGGCACCTACGGTAATAGTATAAGAATTTCCTGCAGTTAATCTTGTGGTCCCGGTTGTTAGCCCACCTGCACCACCTCCGCCAGCATTGTCTGTACACGTTTTACTAACGCCACCTGCACCTCCGCCGGCAACTAGCAAATATTGAGCAGATAATGAAAACGGTGCTTGGCAAGTTATTAATTTAAATCCGCCACTAAATGTTAGTCCGCCGGTAATTTGCATTCTGGTCCTCTGTTTATCTTAATATTTATTATGCTGTATAACTGCCTGATGATTTAAATACCATAACAGTATTTGATCCGGTAGTAGTAATAGTTGTTCCAGTTCCGGTATAGTTGCCACTATAATTGCTTGCAGGAATTGATAATATAACTATTCCACTACCGCCGTTGCCGCCATAGGTACCACAACCGCTAAAGCCGCCGCCCCCACCACCGCCACCGGTATATGCTGTTCCATTGCATCCATTTCCGGCAACTCCGCCAGCACCACCACCTGCATATACTGCACCAGTTGTTGCACTGCCGCTTCTAACGCCACCGCCACCGCCGCCTGCATAGGCCGACCCGTTGACACTCCATGTAAGACCAAGGCCACCTGCACCGGCAGTACTAGGAGTAGCATTACCGCCTGCGCCGCCTGCGCCGCCTCCGCCACCGCCACTGTTGGCAGTGCCTCCACCAGTGCCGCCGTTGTAGCCCTGTCCAAGTGTTCCGCAACCCCCTGCATATGTGCTGTAACCACCACCTCCGCCACCTGATCCTCCCGAAACACCAGTACCTGTGTAAATACCACCACCTCCACCGCCGTTGGCAGTTATAAAAGCACCAAGCGACGAATTAAGTCCTGAAGTACCATGTCCTCCACCTAAATAAGTTGCTGATTGCCAACCTGCACCCCCACTACCTACAATAATAGTATAAGCAGTTCCGGGAGTTAACGAAATAACTCCGGTTAATACTCCACCGCCACCTCCACCACCAGCAATAGTACCGCCACCTCCACCACCGCCTGCTACTACCAAATAGGTAGCAGTATAATTGGCAACTGTAACATTAATCCAACTACCAGCAATAAAAGTTTCCATGACATTTTTTGTACTATTAAATCTAAACATACCGTTAGTGGCATAAATCGGTCTTTGAGCAGTAGTTCCTACAGGCATTTGAATAGCGTCAGTTGAATTAACCATTAATGCCACTGATGTAACTGTAGTAGCCGTAGTACCTGCAGTATTGTTAGAAAGAATAGCACCTGAACCGATAATAACATTGCTGGCAAATGTAGTAGAGTTTGCCACATTGCCACCAGTAAATGTACCACCACCGCTACCTCCAGACCCGCCGCCACCGCTACCATAAGGGCCGTTGATGTCTAACCAGAAGAAATTTACACCATCTGTGGTATAACGCAGCATGTCATCAGTGGCCGTATTGTACCAAATATCACCAATACTGGGATTAGCGGGAGGTGTGCTGGTACTATAAGAGCGTAGTCCAGTACTTTGTACAGTTAATACACCGCCGACCAGTGTAGCAGTTGTGCCTGTGGCAAAGTTAATAGTAGTAGCAGATCCTAAACTTACACCATTGTATTGTATGTTAAAGTTAGTGCTAGTAGAAACCGGCCACTGTCCGACAAACAAGTTAGTAGCAGTTACAACACCGCCAGCATTGATATTACCGGCAACACCTGCACCACCGAGGACAATCAACGCACCTGTAGTAGTCGAAGTACTTTGAGTTTTATCGTTAATGGAAAAACTAACACTGGTTGCAGATGTTGCTGTATTTGCCGCTGCTGCATAGTTGCCAATAGTAGCAGTAGTGATGATTTGTGCACCCGCTACATATGATGTTTGACCGATATTGAGGGCGCCACTGATACCTGCACCACCTGCGACAACTAGTGCGCCGGTGTTAGTCGATGTCGATTGTGTAATTCTTGTAATCGATACTACCCCAGACGAGTTAATTAATATATCTTTGTTACCGTTGGTACCTACACCAGATCCCGATAATGCTAACCCGTTATTACTATAAAAATAAGCAAGTCCTGCATAGTAAGTAGAACCAGTTTGAGCATACCCAGCAGCACTTTGTTCAGTACCGCTTGTATCAAAATACGAAACTGTTGAGTACCCGTTAGATTGTGTATTCCATAATGCAAGAACTGCAGCACCGACTACTGAACTTTTAAAAACACCAGTTTGCGACAAGCAATTAGGAATTCCTGCACCTGATCTTATACTGCCGCCAACATTTAACGAACCGCCGACACCTAAGCCGCCGGCAACAGTAACAGCACCAGTAGTAGTACTGGTACTAGCAGAGTTATTGGTAAATTGTGTAGAGCCGCTGACTGCACCACCAGTAAAACTACTACCGCTGCTGGTGCTCACTGGCCAAATGCCAACAAATAAATTTGTAGCAGTAACAACACCGCCTACATTAACATTACCACCAACACCTGCTCCGCCAGCAACAACCAATGCACCAGTTAATGTATTAATCGAAGTAGCAGTGCCGCTAATAATGACATTGGTTGCCGTAGCAGTACCAGTTACTGATAAATTAACAGTGGATAATAAAGAAGCACAAGTTATTGAGCCGCCCCCTACACCGGTAGTTTGGAAGTTGTTAGCAGTTACAATGCCGCCAACATATAAGTTCTGCCCAACACCGGCGCCTCCTAGTACCTGTAGGTCTCCAGTGGTAGTATTTGTTGCTGAGTTGCCGCCGACTAGTTTAACAACACCAGTTTTGAATGTACCGTAGTTTGCAGTACCAGTAAAAACACCGCTGTTATTTTCACTGCCTGTGGCATACCATTCTAGTGACTGGCTGTCGTCTGCTAGCACTAAAGCAGCATTACTATCAGTGCTTAGTGCACGGTTATAGTAGTGGAATCTAAAACCAATGTCTTTTCCATCATCGCTGGCCCATTGGCTGCCAATTCCGCCTGGCGGAACGTGTACTTCTAATATATTATCTGTATAATATGTATTGGTTGATAATACATAACTAGCAGTTCCGCTGAATGTAACAGGACCTTGGAATGTAGTTGCGCCAGCAATATTTAAATTGCTGCCAACATACAAATTACCACCGATACCAGCGCCACCAGCTACTATCAATGCACCTGTAATAGTACTTGTGCTAGATGCTGTACTGATTACATTAATTACCGGTGCCGATAATGCTGATGTACCGGGATTATACGTAAGTTTTGCACCTGCATCCGATACAACACTTAAATTACCAGTTGTAGTAGAAACAAAGGTTATGTAGAAAGTACCAGAACTAGCTGTGGTAATTCCAATCGTAGTAGCTGTATTGGCGTATCCAGAAGTAGTAGCAAAGCTAGCTGTGTTTGCGTAGTTACTAGATGTACTTGTTCCGCCAGAAATGTACTGTCCGATGGTTGCAGTGGTAAGAATTTGAGCACCAGCAATGGTCGAAGTTTGCCCGATGTTAAGGGCACCACCGATACCAGCACCACCTTGAACAATTAATGCCCCTGTAGTTGTTGAAGTTGAACTAGCAGTGCTAGATATAATGAATGTACCAGTAGTGCCTGTGCTATTGGTATTGCTGCCACCTGCTGAGTAATTACCAATTGTAGCAGTGGTGATGATCTGTGCACCTGCTATATATGATGTTTGATTGATATATACACTGCCGCCGACACCAATACCTCCTGCAACAACTAATGCACCAGTTGTTGTACTGATCGATGTAGCAGTGCCGCTAATAATGACATTGGTTGCCGTAGCAGTACCAGTTACTAACAAGTTAACAGTGGATAATAAAGCAGCACAGGTCAATGACCCAGCACCTACGCCCGTTGTTTGGAAGTTATTAGCAGTTACAATACCACCAACATTTAAGTTTCCACCAATACCTACACCACCTGCAACTACTAGGGCACCTGTAGTAGTACTAGTACTAGAAGAAGAACTAGCCAACGTTAGAACACCGACACCTGGATTATAAGTTAAATTAGCACCAGCATCTGAAATAACACTTAAATTACCACTCAATGTTGAGATCATTGTTAGGTAATAAGTTCCGGTGCCAGTGGATGTTGTAATAGCAATCGAAGTTGCTGTTGTGGCATAACTAGATGTACCAGCTGCATACTGCCCAATAGTAGCAGTAGTTATAATTTGTGCACCAGCAACAAAGCTAGTAGTACCGATATAAACTGCACCGCCTACACCTACGCCGCCTGCGACAACTAGTGCGCCGGTGTTAGTTGATATCGATTGTGTAGTGTTGGTAATTGTAAATACATCGGGGCTTGTAACCAGTGTTTGTGTTACAGTGGTATAGGCAACAATTAAAGTTTGTACGGTTAGTGTAGAAGCAGTGATACTGCCGCCAACTGTTAAATTGCCGCCGAAGCCTGCGCCACCTGCAACTACTAACGCACCTGTAGTAGTCGAAGTTGAATTTATTCCACTAGATACAGTAAAGGTACTGGTAGTACCAGTACTGCCGCTGACTGCTGAGCCATAATTACCAATAGTAGCAGTGGTAATAATAACAGCACCGGCAATGGTCGAAGTTTGACCAATATTAACGGCACCACCGATGCCTACGCCGCCTGCTACAACCAAAGATCCAGTAACAGTAGAAGTTGATGCTATTCCGCCGCTGGTTAATATTGTAGTTGTAATTGGTACAAACGGCGTTGCACCACTGTAGCTAACACCGTTAGTAGGGGTTACTGATACGCTATTGCCACTGGTATCAGTTAGATAAGCACCCGAGTTTACTACATCTAACAATAATGCTGTACCAGATACTGCAGTCAGTGGATTACTCGGCGGTGTAAAATTACCTGTGTATACTGCCGAACCATTTACAAATCTAAAGTTAGTAATATTACCGTTAAAATATAAACCGTTTCTAGTTTGAGCGCCGATTTGCAAATATTGATTAACTATGCTAAGACTAGGCATCGACTTAGCATACACACTACTTCCGTTTACATAAACTTGGAATGTTCCGCCCGATCTTACAAAAGCATGGTGTGTCCATACACCTATAGTTGCAGCAATTGGCTGGAAATTCAAACTAGTTACGGTCCAACCAGAGCCATTACCGACACTGATTTGCCAATAGCCGCCGGTACCTTCGACAAAAATACCCCAGGTAGACCCTACACTACCCGCACCGTTGAATATAGATCTACCGCTACCATTAAACATCCAGTATTCAATGGTAAAATCATTGGTACCAATTGTAGGAACTGTGGCACTTACATATTGATTACTAGCTTGACTAAACAATAGACTACCGCCTACTGTAGAAGTAGTAGTAATAGCACTTTGTACGCCTGCAATATTTACTGAGCCACCTGCATAAATGTTACCACTTACACCAATACCGCCCTGAACGACCAGCGCACCTGTAGTAGTTGATGTACTCTGCGCCCCGGCGGCAATTAATAATTGTCCCGAACCTGGATTATAAATTAGTTTGCCACCAGCATCTGTGACCAAACTTAATACACCGGAAGTAGTAGATGCAAGAGTTAAGTAATAAGAATTAAGCCCAACTGCAGGAACAACTGTAACTGCACTTGCAGTAGTAGAATAACTAGAATATGTAGAAGTATTAGCAAGAGAGGCAGCATAATTGCCAACAGTAGCAGTAGTAATGATCTGTGCGCCGGCAATATAACTAGTATTAGCAATATAAACAGAACACCCTATACCTACACCGCCTAGAACAATTAACGCACCCGAGTTAGTCGATGTGCTTGCCGTTTTATCAAAGATTGTAAAACTTACATTAGTAGCTGAGGTAGCGGTATTTGCTGCGGCCGCAAATTGACCAATGGTAGCAGTGGTAACAATTTGAGCTCCGGCAACATAGGAAGGTTGTCCTACATATAATGCACCGCCAATTCCTGCACCACCTAATACCTGTAGATCACCGGTTGTTGTGCTTGTTGCTGCATTGCCGCCAACTAATTTGACAACACCAGTTTTAAACGTACCGTAAGTTACAGTACCGGTAAAATCACCACTAGCATTTTCGCTACCGGTAGCATACCACTCTAAACTTTGACTATCATCTGCTAATACCAGTGCAGCATTACTATCAGTACTTAAGGTACGATTGTAGTAGTGAAATCTAAAACCGATATCTTTACCGTCATCACTAGCCCATTGACTACCAATACCGCCGGGCGGTACATGTATTTCTAAAATATTATCTGTATAATATGTATTAGTTGAAGAAACGTAGGTAGCAGTACCACTAAATGTAACTGGTCCTTGAAAAGTCGTTGGGCCAGTAAGAGTAGTGCCGCCGCCGACGTATAAATTACCGCCAATGCCAACGCCTCCGGCAACTACTAGTGCACCAGTAGCAGTCGAAGTACTAGGGATGTTATTACTAATATAGAATGTTGAAGTAGTACCTGTAAGATACTGTCCTAGGGTAGCAGTAGTAATTACAGTGGCCGAATTAATAGTAATACTACCAGTGGTAATTATTACTGTGCCCGAACTAATACTTAAACTGTTGGCTTGTACATTATTAAAGTTTGAATTTGACGCGGATATTTTATTCCAAGCATATCCTGTCCATTGATAGGTAACGCCGCCAACAGTAGCCTGCGTTCCGGTGTTACCACCCGTTGGTTCTGTTGGAAATAATGATGCCATGAGTTATTTAACTTCCTTAAAATGCCGATACTTGCAACCAAATTTTAGATGTGCCGTCTAGTGTCCAGGTATACATTGCAGGTATACTTGGATCAACCCAAAAATCTCCTATATGCGGATTACTAGGAGGTACCCCAACAGATATTGTAGATTTCGGTGTATATAATAGATAATTTTCTACAGGGTTACCGTCTCGACTATAAATGCTGCCGCTAACTCCAACACCGCCTGCAACAATCAGTGCACCTGTAGTAGTCGATGTACTAGATGATGTGTTGGTAATAATAACTTGTTGAGCAGTAGTTCCTGTGAACGACCCGGTAACACCGGTAGGGCCACTAGGACCAGAGGGTCCACTTGGGCCCGATGGACCGCAAGACCCATTCATTGTTAAATAGGGTCCAATAGTTGCTGTGGTCAGTACCTGTGCACCTGCAACATAACTGGTATTAGCAATATAAACGGCACCGCCTATGCCTACTCCGCCTGCAACAACCAACGCACCTGTAATTGTACTAGTAGCAGAAGTATTGCTAATAACATTTAAAGAATTGGTAGCAGTAACTTGGGCTGCGATGCGAGTCCAAGAATTATAGGTAGAAGACCACTGATAGGTAATTCCGTTGATTACCGCTAGTTGACCGTTAGTAGGACTAGTAGGGAAACTCATTTGCTTTCCCTATTACTTATGTTGCAGATGTATTGCAGATTAAAGTATTGATCCATGTAATTTTATATTTTATCATACTTATCCTTTTATAAAATTACATACTTGCAATTCTAGACTGGAAGTCTGTGAAGCTGGTCGAAGCTGCTACAATAGATTTTAATGTTGCAATACTCACATACGCAGGGCTTGCATTTGCTACAGCAGGACCAGTAATATCTAACCAGAATGTACTAGATCCGTCCTGTGTATAACGATAAATGTCGTCAGTTGTGGTATTATACCAAATATCCCCAACTGATGGATTGCTAGGGGCGGTGCTTGTTGTGGTTGTACGAATACCGCCGCCTGTTACAGTACCGGCAATTACTAAATTGCTAGCAAAGTAGCTGTCACCTGTAACACCAACTCCACCGCCTGTAACAGTTACGCTTTGGTTAGCAACTGTAGACGAGCTTGCTGTACCACCACTGAATGTTCCTGTACTTACCCAAGTAGGTGCTGTGCCGTTGAAGATTAAATGTTGGTTTGTTGTACCATTGGTAACGAATCCTGTTGCATTGGCAGCAGTTTGATAAGTTAAGTTACCAGCTGCACCACCCATTACAGCATTGGCAAACCCAACCTGTAAAGAGCCTGTGCTTATAAAGCCAGTTAAGCCCGGTGCTGTTTGGTAAAGAACTTGGCCAGCTAATCCGCCTGCTACATTGGTTGCAGTAGTAGCATAAGCAGCAGTTCCACTAATGTTACCACTAAAATTACCACTAAAGTTTGTAGCAGTAATTGTACCGCCAACATATAAGCTACCGGCAATACCAACACCGCCTGCAATTTGTACAGCACCTGTTACAGCACTAGTTGTACCTGCTGTGCTTAATACTTTAATGCCGCCACTTGACTGCCAGCTATTAATGCCGTCAAAGGTCCAAGTAATATAAGCAGTAGAAGTAGATTGACCAATTTGAAGGCCGGCACCTAATGCTGCTAGAGCAGTAGTAGAACCTGTACTTAACAATAATGTGCTATCACCGCTGGCAATAGTTTGGCGATTAACAACGAATTGTGTTCCGTCAACATATAAATCACCGGATAAGTAAGCACTGCCACCAACAAACAAATTGCCGCCAATACCAGCACCACCAACTACTTGGAAAGCACCTGTTATTGTGCTATTGGCATTACAAGAACCGGATAGTTTGATTGTATTTTTATAAGTAGGGGTACCTGTACCAGCACTAGTCAATACTCCGCAGCTTGTTCCTGTTACTGCAACAAAACTTGTTACACCGGGAGCTGTTTGATAAGGAATTTGTCCAGCTGTACCGCCACAAATATTAGCAGCTTTGGCAGCAAGACCAACTTGAATGCTAGAAGTATTTGTATATAAGGGAGCACTTGCACCTTGGCTTACTAGAATTTGACCGCTAGTACCAGGGCCCGCAAATCCAGTTGTACCACATCCGGTTTGATAAACTAATTGTCCAACTGTGCCACCGGCGATATTAGAAGCAGTATTAGCAGAACCAACTGTTAAAGAGCTTGTACTTAAGAAGCCTGTAACACCAGGAGCAGTTTGATAAACTAATTGTCCAGCTAGCCCTCCTGCAACATTAGTTGCTGTTGTGATAACACCCTTAAATGTACCGACAAAGGTTGTAGCTGTTACAGTTCCGCCGACAAATACATCGCCAGCAACACCAACACCGCCGGCAACTGTTAATGCGCCGCCGTTGGCAGCACCAGCACCTGCTGTTCCTGATACAGATACATTAGTAGCAGTTAATACAGTACCATTAAATGTTAGACCAGCGTTAAAGCCAGTAGCACCTGCGGCTGTTTGATAAGGAATTTGATTAGCAACACCGCCTACAATATTATTAGCCTGCGATGCATAACCAACATTTAATGTAGAAGTTGTAACAAACGATGCAGTAGTTGCACCCATTTGTAGGATAGAACCTTGAGTACCTGCACCAATAAATGCAGTTTGACCAGCAGCGGTTTGATATGGAATACTACCGGTTGCTCCGCCTGCTAAATTAGTAGCAGTTCCAGCAAATGAAGCAGTATTAGCATATGCTGCAGTACCGCTCATATTACCACTGAAGCTACCGCTGAAGTTTGTAGCAGTGATTGTACCACCAACAAACAATCCGCCACTGATACCAACACCACCGGCAATGGTCAACGCACCGGTTGTTGTAGATACTGTGCTAGCAGTAGAACTTACTTTAATCCCACCGCTTGATACCCAGTTTGCACTACCATCATAGGTTAAACTGATGTATTGGCTGCTTGTAGATTGACCAATGATCAATCCGGCACCTTGTGCTAGAGCAGCGCTGGTAGAGCCAGTGCTCAAAACAATTGCTTGATCACCAGTAGCGATACTAGACTTGTTGACAATGGTCTGTGAACCGTCTACATATAAGTCGCCAGTAATATATAAACTACCACCAACACCTAAATTGGAGTCGAAGAAAGAAGCACCTTTAACGCCTAAACCACCGGAAGTAACAACTAAACTTTGGCCGCTCGATGTAGTTTGGCTAGCTGTGCCACTAGTTGCTTGGACATTAGTAGCATATTGCGGGGCACTAGCACCCGCTACTAATAAACTACCAGCTGTGCCACTCAAAGATAGCATACTGGTTGCACCAGCAGCAGTTTGATATGGCAAGCTACCAGCTGATCCACCTAGTAAATTAGCAGACTGACTAGAAAAACCAACAGTAATTGAAGAAGTGTTTGTATAGGCCGGAGCACTTGTTCCTTGACTAACTAAAATTTGACCAAGTGTACCGGGGCCTGTAAAACTAGTTACTCCGGGAGCAGTTTGATAAACTAATTGGCCTGCGGTACCGCCAGCAATATTTGTAGCTGTAGATGATGCATTGGCCAGCGTACCGTAAATCATGCCGCCTACATACAAGTTCTGTCCAACCCCAACTCCACCAATAACCTGTAATGCACCACTTGTAGTCGAAGTTGCATTAATGTTACCGTATACATTTAATGTATTGGTAGAAGTTACTTGCCCTGCAAGTCGTGTCCACGAGTTGCTCGATGAACTATATTGATAGGTAATATTGTTTATTACCGCTGTTTGGCCGTTTGTTGGTGATGTTGGAAAAGACATAGTTTAGTATCCCGGTTAGTCAATGTTATATGTTATTTATTCAAATTGTTAAATGCTTTTAGGGCACTACTGTGGTTTTTACTACAGGTCCCGTAATGTCAATCCAAAATGAATTAACGCCGTCGTTGGTATATCTATAGATAGCATCATTATTAGTGTTATACCAAATATCACCAACTACTGGTACAGGACTAGTCGGTGCGGTAGAACTGCTAGTAGTTCTAACGCCGCCTGCTACAATAGATGCTGCAGTAATTGCACCACCTACATTTAAATTTCCGCCGATGCCGGCACCACCGTTAACAATTAATGCCCCGGTAGTTGTACTGACGCTGTCAGTTGTTGTAGTAATATGAGCACTACCATTGGCAACTTTTAAAGAAACAGCGTTAGGAACTGTTAGAGAAATATTTGCTGTGCCTACTGAACCAACACCAGTACCGTTAGGTGTTGCAGATAATAAGAATCTAGTAGCACTCAATACAGCAATTACATAATAAGTAGTATTTGCAGTTAACCCGAGCCCGCTCGATGCAGGTGTAACTGCTTCACCGCCTATAAAGTTAGTAGTAGAGTTACTTTGGAAACTAACTCCATTGTAGCCAATGATCGATAACCCAGAAGAATTTCCCAGTACAGTGACTGCGCCACCTACTTGTAGATTATTAGTTACACCTGCACTATTAATTACAGCAGTGCCACCGATATTGACACATCCACCAATACCCACACCACCTGTGACTATGACAGCACCTGTAGTGGTACTTGTACTTGTAGCGGTACTATTAAAGTTTGCTACATTTTCCACTCGCAATCCAGGAGCATAACCTGCTGTACTTGGAATATTTCCGGTACCTACAGTCCCTACACCAACACCGTTAGTAGTTGTTGATAGAACAAATTTAGTAGGACCAAACACACCGGTAACATAATAAGTGATGCCCGATGATAATCCTAGTCCAGAAGATTGGGGAATTAATCCCTCGCCACCTACAAATCCAGTGACTTCTTTACTTTGGAAACAAACACCGTTATAACTAATAATAGTAACAACGACACTACCACCACTGATTACCAATGTTCCACCGACTTCTACATTGTCAACTACACTAATACTATTAGCAGTTAATAGATTACTAACAGTAATAGCATCAGTAGTTGTAGATCCACCGTCAGTAACACTTTGTAATGTAGGTACAGATGCTACAGCAAAGATATTTGCTACGCCGTTGACCACTGTAGCAGTTGTTCCTGTACCAAAATTCAGTGTAGTAGCATTACCGATTACCGTGCCATTGACTTCGATTGTGGTACTAGTCGATAGTTTAGAACCACCGATGCATAAAGAACTAGCAACAATACCACCTGCTACCTGTAGTGCATTGGTCGCTGTGCTGGTAATAACAGTGGTTGTGGAATAAATGTAGGTACCGCTGGTAGCAATGGACAACATTTTAGTAATGTTGCTGGTAGTTGTACCTGTGGGTGTAATCCATAACTCTGCACGAGTGCCTTGAGCAGTGCCTAATTGGTGCTCGTCGGCAACAAAATCCATTCTAGCATTACTGATTGGAGTCCAGCCCGAAGTGTTATAACTTGTGCCACCGAATCTAGCAATGATATCGTTGTTGTTTAATTCAGTTGGGCTTGCAGTAGTGCCATTATAGTGGCGACCAATGTAGGCAGCATAGTTACCGGTGCCCTGTCCATCATTGTATACACGGCTCGGTGCTTCGACCTGACCAGTTAACTGCAACATTACACCTAGATTTTGTGGTGCTTGACGACTATTATCTGCATTGCCGGAAATATTAACTACGCCAGTATAGGTAGAAATAGCAGATGCTACACTTAAATATCCGGTGATGCTAGTTGCAGCACCGACCATTAATGTATCAGCAACAAATAAATTCTGTCCGATGCCAACACCACCTAGTACCTGCAGGTCGCCTGTAGTGGTATTGCCAGTGTTAGGATGTCCGCTGCTTAATATTAATTGACCGGTTTGGAATGTACCGTAGGTAGCAGTACTAAAATTGTCAGTGGCAGTATTGCTAGCACCTGTTCCGTACCATGTTAATCTTTGAGTACCGTCGGCTAATACTAGAGCAGCATTTTCGTCAGCTGATTTAGCACGATTATAGTAGTGGAAGCGGAATCCAATATCATTACCATCGTCTAATGTCCAATGATCGCCAACACCGCCCGGAGGAGTATGTAGTTCTAACAGTGCGGAGGTATAGTAGGTGTTAGTACTGGCAACAAAGGTAGCGGTATTTTGGAATACAACATTGCCGCCGAATAGAGTAGTTCCGCCCACATACAGAGTTTTAGTAATGTAGGCGCCGCCCTGTGTGTACAAACTATTGCTCGCACCTGTGCCAGTGCTGGCAGCACCGCTGGTAATGTTTAGATTACCAGAAAGATATTCGTTACCAGCAACATATAAATCACTACCTACACCGGCACCCCCTTGAACAACTAGCGCACCTGTGGTAGGGCTTGTAGCGTTGGTTGGGCTAGTTACAGTTAAGTTTGTAGTAGCAGTAACATAGGCTGCAACACGCAACCAACGATTGTTGGTTGTGTTATACTGGTACTGTATGCCGTCTACTACAGCAATTTGACCGGTTGTTGGATTCTGTGGAAATGACATCTATGTTCTCTTATTGATATGTTGTTATACTGACGCTTTTACAAAACAATTCCCTGCTGTGTTATCCACACAAATATAAGTTACCCACATTGTAGGATGACTACAGAGATAAAATGACGTTCCTCCAACAGCGTTGTTACTGGTTGAAA
>Ga0208742_1000310_pt1 | contig 19085 bp, 20 predicted proteins | sample CryBogCBH28Sep08_FD_184601 | JGI IMG/M metagenome (GOLD analysis project Ga0208742, IMG submission 184601) | Freshwater microbial communities from Crystal Bog, Wisconsin, USA - CBH28Sep08 (SPAdes) (version 2) | ecosystem: Environmental > Aquatic > Freshwater > Lake | place: Crystal Bog... | reverse complement strand
CGACCGACTCGACAAACTACAACGATCATGCTGGGCTCGAGCCCTCAACGGTGACGACAAGGCAGTCGACCGAGTGTTGCGGATCATGGAACATCGTGCCCGCTACCTCGGTTTGTACGCCCCGACAAAGGTACAGATGGAGACGGTGGTCTATGACGCAGGAACGATCGAAGGAGAAGTCGCCCGACTCAGACTCCTACTTGAGCAACCTAGCGGCGAGCAGGGTGTTCTGGACGGATCATCAAGCGAGACCGGAACAGATACCGAGTCTTGACGACTGGGGCGTGTGGTTGTACCTCGCTGGTCGAGGTGCTGGTAAGACCCGTACCGCCGCAGAGTGGGTGGCGTGGCAAGCGATCACACAGGCCGGTACCCGATGGGCGGTAGTGGCCGCGACCTTTGGTGACGTACGTGACACGTGTGCCGAGGGTGAGTCAGGTCTGATCACCGTCTTGCGTCGGTACAACGTACTCAAGCACTACAACCGCTCGATGGGTGAGATCCGTCTCGACAACGGGTCACTGATCAAGTTGTTCTCAGCCGACGAGCCAGACCGACTACGTGGTCCACAGTTTCACGGTGCTTGGTGTGACGAGTTAGCCGCGTGGCGGTACACCGACACCTACGACCAACTCCAGTTCACCTTGCGTCTCGGTACCAAGCCACAAACGATCATTACAACCACACCACGACCGACCAAGATCATCAAGGACTTGGTGGCCGAGTCAGAATCAGGTCGAGTCAGGGTGATCAGAGGATCGACCTTTGACAACGCCAAGAACTTGGCACCCGCCGCTCTCGCTCAGTTGCGCCAACGGTACGAGGGCACACGACTGGGTCGACAAGAACTCGAGGCCGAGATCCTCGACGACGTGCCGGGAGCGTTGTGGACACTCAAGATGGTTGAGGAGTGTCGGGTCACTGACGTACCTGACATGACTCGAGTCGTCGTGGCCATCGACCCCGCCGCAACCTCAAACGAGAACAGTGACGAGACGGGGATCATCGTCGTGGGTCGTGGTGTCGACAACCGAGGCTACGTACTCGGTGACTACTCATGTCGTTTGTCACCTGCTGGGTGGGCACGTCGAGCGATCGAGGCCTTTGATCAACACCAAGCGTCACGGATCGTTGGTGAGACCAACATGGGTGGCGACATGATCGAGACGATCATCAAGCAGATCAGACCGACGATCCCTTATCGAGGTGTCGTGGCCAAGCGAGGCAAGTTGCTACGAGCAGAGCCAGTGTCGGCGTTGTACGAGCAGGGTCGGATCAGTCATCACGGGATCTACGCTGAACTCGAGACCCAGATGACGACGTGGGTCGCTGGTGAGTCAGACTTCTCACCCGACCGACTCGACGCTCTCGTACACGGGATCACATCACTCAACATCGGGTCTGAGGGTGGTGCCGACCGTTACTTTGCGGCCATCGCCCCGAGGTGTCCGTACTGTGACATGCCCAACCCAACCGAGGCGACGATCTGCGCGTCGTGTGTACGGTCGCTACAATGAACGAGACCCCACTAGGAGTGTGATGGCACTGTTCAACCGTAAGAGCAAACAAGACGCCCTAGTCGAGCGACTGGTCGACGCGATCACCAAAGCCAACAACATGGCCATGACACCGCTCGCCAACTCAGGGTACGTATCGGCCACAGTCGCCAACCCGTCACCCGTCGACGCTAGTGGTGTCGGTGGTCAGGGTCTGCTCTCGACAACCGCTCAGGCAAACCCACTGCCACGACCAGCAACGTCGTTTGGATCCCAACTCGGTCCTGCGGCACCGTTCTTACCCTCGCCACTCGACCCCGTCTTTGACGACTCGGGTCGTGCCCTACCTCGACTGTGGGAGTTCCCAGTCGCATGGAACCTCGACCTCAACCAGCGTACGACGCCGTGGACGGTGCTTCGGTCGATGGCCGATCAGATCGACATCATTCACCGAGCGGTCGAGATCAAGATCGCAGAGATCACCAAGATGGGCTGGTCGTTTGAGATCGAGGACGCGACGATCACGTCGATCATGGCCGACCAGAACGTCAGTCACGCTAAGGCCGCCAAGATCGCTCGAGACAAGTACGCCAAGCAGATCGACGACCTACGTAAGTTCTGGGAGAACCCGTACCCACAACTCGGTCGCACGTTTACCGAGTGGATGACCGAGTTCTTGTGGCAACACATGGTCTTTGATGGCACACCCGTGTACGCCCGTTACAACCTCGGCAAAGAGGTCATCGGCTTTGAGATCATCGACTCACCGACGATCAAGGTCTTGCTCGACAACCGAGGTGCTGTACCATCACCACCATCACCGGCATACCAGCAGATCCTGTGGGGATTCCCTCGAGGTGAATACCAGTGGACACCCGAGTCTGACGGTGAGTTCTACAACGCCCCCGGCAGGAGCAACGAGTACCTGCGCGACCAGTTGGCCTACTTTGTGCGCAACCGCCGTACGTGGTCACCCTACGGTTTCAGTGCCGTTGAGGAAGCGGTACCCGCCGCGACCCTGTACCTCGACCGTCAGCAGTGGATGAAGTCAGAGTACCGAGACGGGTCGATGCCGATGGCGTTCTTTGAGACCGACTCAGAGGAGATGGATCCAACCCACCTCGCCGCCTTTGAGCGAGTGTTCAACGATCGTCTCGTCGGGTCGACGGTTGAGCGTCACCGCATGAAGGTGTTGCCCCGAGGGTTCAAGCCCGTGTTTGCCCCAGCGATCGAGAGCCAATACAAGAACGAATACGACGAATACATCATCTTGCGTATCGCCACGATCTTTGGTGTGTCACCGTCAGCGATGGGTGTGATCCCCCGCTCGGGTCTCGGTGGTAAGGGTGAACATCAGGGTGAGGCACAGGCCGCCCTAACCACGTCACAGAAGCCGCTTGAGGCGTTTCTCATCGAGACCATCAACACGTTGTCACGTCGGTTTCTCAACTCAGACAAGAACATCACGTTCTCGTTTGACGACGACGACTCAGATGTCAACCAGATGGCACAACGGGCGACCGCTTACCAGACCGCTCTACAGTCGGGTCAGATGACGATCAACGACGTACGTGGTGAACTCAACATGCCGTTGTACGACATCGAGGAAGCAGACGAGCCGTTGATCTTGGCCGGTAACACGATCCAGTTCTTGACGGGTCTACTCGACAACCAACGACAGACGATGGCAAACAACACGAAGGGATCAGACGATGGCGATCAAGTGGATGGTGGGACCAGTAGTGGCCGACTCACCGAAGGCGACCCACAAGAAGGGTCTCAAGAAGGGTCGACGACCCAGCCTCAAGTCAAGCCGACGCAAACTGAGGTAGAGCCCACCGAGGCCAAGTCACTCATGGCCGACGAGATCCGTGACTTCGCTCGGTTCGTCAAGTCACGTCACAAGCGTGGTAACTGGCGACCCTTTGACTTCTCAACCGTCACCGAGTCTGTGGCCGAGATCCTCAACGAGAGGGCCTACTTCATCGTCAAGGGTGTCGCCCCCATGCCCGAGATCTTGACCACGTGGGTCACTGAGATCATCGAGGGGCAGATAACCGATAACCCTTTATCACGACCGATCGCTGGTCTGACTACTAAGCGATCGCTCGACGACCAAGTCGGTCTGACCCACAAGAAGCAGATCGAGGATCACTACCTCACCCAGATCATCGACGCCATGAGTCAGTCGATCTCAGGTGTCGACGAGGCCATCAGTCAGGTGATGACGATGATGGGTCAGAAAGCGGCCACTGATCCCCTGACCCTCGTCAAGAGCATCGTCAAGTGGGACGCGACACCACTGAGAAAGGTGTTGACCAACGTCTATCGTGAGGCGGGCTACGTCGGCACAGCGATGGCGGTCAAAGACATGGGCAACAACGCATCGCTCTCGTACCCACTGGCAGAGGCGGCGGCCACGATCGACTGGTCGACATGGTCACCGGGATCACCAGTCGCCGCAGACTTGTTGTCGGGTGGTGGTCTACAGGCGACCCTCGACCAACTGGGGATCACCATCGCGGGCATCGGTGACACTCGGATCACACGGGTCGGCAACATCATCGGTGCCGGTGTCTCACAGGGTCTGCCCGCAAAGACGATCGCTCGTAACATCGCCTCGATGGTCAGTGATCCCTCGAGTGCTTACGTCGTAGCAGTCACCGAGACCAACCGAGCGTACTGTCAAGCGTCGGTCGATCAGTACGCCGCAACTGGTCTCACCGAGTTTGAGTGGATCGCATACGACACGGCATGCGCCGAGTGTGCCACACTTGAGGGCAACCACCCGATCGGTGACCCAGTACCACCACAACACCCGAGTTGCCGTTGTACGGTCGCGGCAGTAATCTCAAACTAAGAACACAGGAGATCAACATGAGTGACATCACGTACGTCGGCTTCGGCGACTTGACCTACAAGAGCGCACCCGATGGATCGTTGATCGTCTACGGCAAGGCCACAGGACCTGACCTCGACCTCGACCAGCAGATCTGTGACCCCGAGTGGCTCAAGACTGCCATGCCTCAGTGGATGGCCACTGGTGCCAACGTACGAGAGATGCACCAGTCGATCGCCGCAGGTGTTGGTCTCGAGTTGTCGGCCACTGGTGACGACTGGTTCCTCAAGTCTGAGGTCGTTGACGACAACACCAAGAAGAAGATCGAAAAGGGTGTCCTCAAGGGCTACTCGATCGGTATCAAGGGTGCCCGTATCGTCAAGTCTGACGACGCCCCAAACGGTCGGATCGTCTCGGGTCAGATCGTAGAAGTCTCACTGGTCGACCGTCCAGCAAACCCTACGGCCACCGTCGAGATCGCCAAGTCGGTTGACGGTGGTGACCTCGAGATCGTCAAGGGCATCGGTGGTATCGACCTACAACCACTGATCCCCGACACCCAGCAGGGTCACGCCGAGGTCGCCGCGATCATTCCTCAGATGAACGTCATCGACGTACATGCCCTGCCAAACGACGGTGACGAGGCGTACCCGTCGTCAGAGGTGTGCCCGAAGTGTAACGGTCTCGGTGTCACTGTCGACGACAACCAGTCGTGTTCTTACTGTGGTGGATCGGGCAAGTTTCCCGCCGAGGGTGAAGCCCACACCGATGCCGACATGCCCTACACGCGCACTCGGATCGGTGACAAGGCCATCACCTCAGACCTGCTCAAGACGATCTCGGGTGACCTCACCAAGATGGCTCACGACCCAGCAGACCTCAACGCCGTACGTCAGTCACTGATCAACTTGATCAAGCAGGAACTCGACGAGATGGCAACGGGCAACGAGAACGAGACCGACGACGTGGCCGAGTTGTTGTCGGCACTGTGTACGTTCTTGTGCTGGTGGAACGACGAGGCCAACGAGTCGACCAACGAGACCACACCACCCTTCGCAAACAGCGTTGACAACTTAGGAGACGACACCATGAGTTACATCGGACTCGGCGTATCTGCCGACCTGATCAAGAGCGCATCAGCACCCGACGCGACCGACGAGGTCAAGGGTGAGTTGCGTACAGAGATCGTCAAGGCTCTCGGCCTTGAAGAAGTCATCACCACAAAGGCAGAGTTGAGCAAGGCAACAGAGGAGATCGCTCTCCTAAAGGCCGCACTCAACGAAGTGAGGGAGATGGCAACGCCCGGAGGCCCCGCCCTTCGAGCAACCAACGGTCAGGCGAACAAAGCCGCCGACGCCGAACGTTTACAGTCAGAGGCAGGTCGGTTCCGCCGACTCGCAGAGTCTGTGTACGACCCCACCATGAAGTCTGGTTACTTGGACAAGGCTCTCGCTCTCGAGGCCGACGCCAAAGCCATACTCCGTAACTAACAAACCAACCCTCACAGAAAGATAACAACATGGCTCTCACAGCCCCCGCCATTGACGAACTGTTTGGTGGTCTGCCCGCCGAACAGCGTCTCGACCGTTTCGAGGCGTACAAGTCAGCACTCAGCCTTTGCCACAAGCGCACCCAGTCCGGTGGTGTGATCTGGAACGGCAGTCAGGTAGTCAAGAACACGACCGTTGCCGACCGCATCGGTGAAGTCAAGGATCTGGTCACTAAGGGCATGAGCCCTGAGCAGGTTGCCGACATCGCCACTGCCCTCGACCGCGTACAGGACATCAGCAAGGCTGGTTCTGAGTGGACGTTGACTAATCCGTTGAACAACAGTTCTTCCGGTGTCACTGGTCTCGTTCCCTACGACCTCGAACCCGCACTCGCGATGCTCGTACCTCGCTCGTTCATCTTGCGCAACTCAACGTCGCGTATCGGTGGCATTGGTCAGGCATACGAGTTCCGTCGGATCCTCGGTGTGACCAACTCCAACACTGGTGGCGTTGCCAACATGTCGACCTTCTTTAGCGGTACGTCGGTACAGGACACCTTTGGTGCCGTTACCCTCAACCGCCCAAAGAAGATCTCGTACGCCGCAGACAAGATCGTGTTGAGCCACGTGAATCAGGGTGTGTCCGACCAAGTCGACCTGACCGCCCAGTTCGCGGGCCAAGGGTACACGGACCTGCGCCAACTTTCACACACTGCTTTGATCTGGGCTCACATGCTGGGCGAAGAGCGCAACATGCTCAACGGCTCGGCATCGGTCTTGCCCATCACGGGTCTGTCGGCCAGTGCCGCCGCCGCCTCGATCACTGGATCGGGTCTGCCAGCAGGTGCTACGTCGGGCATCATCGTGACCTTCTCGTCACCTGCCGGTGAGTCTCAGGGCATCTCGGTGTCCTCGACCCCGACGTTGACTGCTGGTCAGGGTCTGACCTTGACGATCACGGGTACGGTTCCAACTCGCGCCATCGCCACCAACGTGTACGTCGTCTCGGGCGGTGCCTACTACAAGGGCACGACCGTTCGTGTCGACGGTACGTCACCCACGACCTTCACCTCGATCACGTCAGCCGTTTACAACGCTGTGTCAACCAGTGCCGACAACGGCTCGGGTAACTCACAGGGTTACGACGGTTTCGTCTCGACCTTCACTGGTGCCAACTCGGGTTACACCAAGTCGCTCAACGGTTCGTTGTCGACCTCGATCCCGGGTGACGAGTTCCAGAGCCTGTTCTACAGTCTCTACACCTCAGTCATCGCAGACCCTGACTACATCTTGACCACCGCGTCGATCCGTAAGTCACTGGCCGCCGCGATCCAGCAACAGCAGTCAGGTGCCAACACTGGTTACCGTCTCAACTACCAGACTGGTGCCGATGGCATCACGATCGGTTCCGTTGTCACGGCGATCCAGAACGAGTCGACCGGCAAGATGGTCGACGTTGTCCCTCACCCTTACATGCCAGCAGGTGTGGCTCTCGTCCACTCAAAGACGTTGCCCTTCCCTGACTCGGGTGTGTCTGAGACCGTTCAGGCCGTCAACGTACAGGACCTCACGATCCTCGAGTGGCCACAGGTTCAGTTGAGTTGGGACTCAAGCACCTTCCAGTACGGCACCCTCGCGTTCCGTGCGCCAGCATGGTCAGGTGCCATCACCAACATCGTCTCGTAATAAGACGACACCAGTCGCTACTATGTAGCGAGGCATGGGTGGTCTCACGGTTTCTCCCCCTGACCGTGAGACCACCCTTTGTCATTACATGAAAGGGTGAACACATGCGACTCGTCGGATCAGACCGAGGTCTCAAACAACTCGAGGTCGGTGATCGGATCATCAACCGATCCAAAGATGGCACGTTCCACGTCGATGGTCCCGGTGCCAAGCAACTCGTCAAGACTGGTGACTTCGCCGTTGCCGGTACCAACTTTCGTAGTGCCCGAGGGTACCGATGTGAGTGCGGCTTCGTGGCACTGATCAAAGATCGTTGTGGTCGATGTGGTGCCACCGACCTCACACCCGAGTACGACTGATGAAGTACCTACTGACCAACGGCAACCGTGAGTTAGCCAAAGACGGGATCTTTACGTGGTCACTACCCGCTCTCAACGCTCGGGTCGACGGTCACAACGTCGTCGTGTGTCCTAACGCTGGTGTGTGTGCCAACCTGTGTTACGCCCGATCTGGCACGTACAACTTCTCAAACGTCAAGGCCGCCCACGTACGCAACCTCAAGATGACCCTCGACGATCTGCTCGCTTGGGAGTCGACGATGACCACCGAACTCACAGCACGTCGATACCGAGGTGGCAAGTACGTGAGGATCCACGACTCGGGTGACTTCTACTCAGAGGCCTACTACCTCGCATGGGTACGCATCGCAACGTCGACACCCGACGTGACGTTCTACGCCTACACCAAAGAGGTCGAGATGGTGAAGCGTCATCACCGACCCGACAACTTCGTGATCATTTTTTCTATGGGTGGCAAACAGGATCATCTCATCGACCGTGATCGTGATCGTCACGCCGATGTGTTCCCATCACTCGAGTCGTTGCTCGAGGCTGGTTACACAGATCAAGAGGACTCAGACATCTTGGCGGCGACACTACCGACGACTCGTATCGGGATCGTTGTCAACAACATCAAACACCTAAAGAAGCGTCAGGGCGATGAAACGTTTGGTGGACTACAGATACGCCGAAACGAGCGTCTCAACACCAAGTGATTACTGGGGTTTGACAAGATACTTGACATGACCGTTTGACGGTCACTAGTATTTAGTCATCGAGCGAAGCACAGTACCTCGATGAAAGTGAGTAGTGAGATGGAAGCAGTTACCAAGGCAGTTGAGATCGACACCAAGATCGCCAAGACTTACGAGAAGGTGACGAGCGCACAGGCTCGTATCAAGAACGTGATGGTGTACGTACGTCACGCAGTCGGCGCATGGAAGTCATCCGACCTCAACGAATGTGTCGAGTTCTTGGCACGTCGTGAGTTGTCGATGAGCCCACGCAACCTCACCAAAGCCAACGAGTGGATCGATCGCGCACGTGAGGCATACGCCGACCTCGAGTCAGCACGTCAGGCCTTTGCTGAGGCTGACAACCAGTACGAAGGTTGGTCACGTTTCTTCCTCGTCCCCGGTGGCCACATCCACTCGTCGATGAGTTGCTCGTCGTGTAACAAGAACGGGTCGATGACCTCGTTTGCTTGGTTGCCCGAGTTGAGCGGTCTGACCGAGGCTGACGCCGTTGCTAAGCATGGGTCGGTTCTCTGCTCGGTTTGCTTCCCCACCGCCCCCGTAGCGTGGACGGTCAACAAGACCTCGAAGGCAGGTGTGTGATGAGTACGCCGGTCATCACCCCACCCTCGACCCCGACACCAGTCGTCGGCACCAAGCCGACCAGTGGGCACTCATGGATCAAGGTCGACGAGTGGAACGGTCTGGTCAAGGGTGACCCGCTCAAGGTCTCGGGTGAGCGTGGGTCGTGGACGTTTGTTTCGGCACACGAACTCAACGGTGAGATCATCGCGGTCAACGTACACGGTGGCACCAGTGGTCACACCTCGATGCGGTCGTTCTACCCACACCGTGTCACCCCGATCAAGGCCAAGCGTCAGCGAAAGGTACAGATCAAGGCCTAACCACACAACACCCAGACCAGTCGAGGCGTCTCTCACTGGTGCTACCCTTGAGGCAAGCACCCAGTGAGAGGCGTCTTGTCGTATGACCGCAACAGCATCGTGGACTCAGCAGTCAGGTCGGGTCGAGCCATACGTGTCAGTCCAAGAGGTCTTGTCGTCGGCCAGTGCCGCCGCTATCGACTTCTCAAACCTCATCGAAAACGGATCGGCGGCCGTACAGAACCGAGCCCTGTATGAGTTGATCGTCAGGGCGTCAGCGATGGCCGACCGATACACGATGGGTCAGTACGGCACCCTCAACGCGACCAGCAACACCGAGAACGGTCGGTACCGACCAAACCGTCTTGGTCAGATCGTGGTCAACCCACACTTCACCCCGATCATCGCGGTCACCGACTTCAAGTCTGGGTACGGTCCCGGTAACGGTCTGTGGGACATCGAGGTCACCGCCGACACCTGCTCGATCGAGCGTGAGCAGTTCATCATGACCTACACCTCGTCGATCGGTCTGATCTCGGGTCCCCTGACGATCAGTGGTGGGTACTGGGCACCCGACAAAGAGTTGTTCTGTCAGTGGACGTACATCAACGGTTACGCCAACTCGTTTACCTCGAGTCAGGTCACGGCAGGATCAACGACCATCACCCTCAACGACACCACTGGTGTGATCGCTGGGCAGAACTTGTTTATCTGGGACGGTGTCAACGATGAGTACGTCACCGTGTCGTCGATCTCGGGCAACACCCTGACCCTTGCCAACCCAGTCCTGTTTACTCACGGTACTGGTGTCAACGTGTCTGCCCTACCCGCCGATGTCAAACAAGCGGTGATCCACTTTGTCATCGGTCTGGTCAAGCAACGTGGTCAGGGTGGCATCGTGATCAGTGAGACGGGTGAGCCTGTGGCCACGACACCAAAGGCTCAGAACTCGATGGAGGACTTTCTGCTGGCCTATGACTTACTCCACCCGTTCCGTGTCGTTTGGTCTCGGTCGTGAGTCGTACCACCGTACGATCGGCCATCGCCTCGTACCTCGAGTCGGCCAACGTCACGTACTTGTCGACGGTCAAACCCTTTCCCGCCAAGTTCACACCCGAGATGGAGTTCTACGAGGGTGAGGATCCCGGTGTCCAGTCTGGTGCGATCGTGTATCTCTACATCGAGCGAGAGACAGAACACCGCATCGCTCTCGGTGGGGCTCACGGCGGTCAGAAGGTCGTCGAGTACGTGTTTCACCTCGACTGTTTCTTTCGGTCGACCAAGCGTAAGACCGAGGACGTGGGTGCCGACAACGAGACGTTTCTCGACTCACTGCTCTCGGCCATACGAGCGGATCGTAACGCTGGCAACCCGAGTGTGGTCTTTCAGTGGGGCGAGGGTGTCTTACCCGGATCGGCAGACCTCGAGGTCACGTCGTACTACCCACGAACGCTGAATGGCGCGGGCTCGACGACTCAGGTATTCTCAAGCGTACGGGTCTCGGTCGTCGAGATCCTCACCGCGTAGGAGTCACCATGCCACAGTTCACGTACACAGACTCAGAGGTACGGGTATACCCATACACGACCGTCAACGGTGAGGCACTGATCGCCACTCCCGGTGAGACCTACACCCTCGACGCCGACCCCGCCGATGGTCGATGGGTCGCCACTACGTCGACGCCAACACCTACGGTTGCCCCTCAGACGCCCCCAGTTGCCCCTCAGACGCCCGCAACGCCCGCCACCGACCCAACCACTACCAACTAAGGACAAGACATGGCACAGGCCTTTCTCACAGCCAACTCGTATCTCGGTCTCTCGAAAGAAGCGACTCGAGGCACAGTAGGGTCGACCGCCGTTTGGATCCCCGTCATGACCCCACAGGTCACGCCCAAGCAGAAGTTTCTGCGCGACGAGGCTCTACGTGGATCACCAGTCATGGTGTACGACCAAGTGGCCGCGACTCGAGCCGACGATGTCGAGTTCAAGTCGTACGTCTACGCCGACTCGATCGGTGTCTTGTTACAGTCACTGCTCGGATCAGACACCTCGACGACCTCGGGTTCTAACTACTCACACGCCATCAAGTTGCTCAACGCCGCCTCGAGCGGATCACAGCCAGCGTCGTATACCCTCATGGACTTTGACGGTGCTAACTCGTTTACGATCAACGGCGCACAGGCCGACTCGATGACTTTCTCGTTTGGTGCCGAGGTTGCGGCCGAGGCCACGACCAAGTTCATCGGCAACCCATACACGTCGGCCACGACACCAGCGACCCCGTTTACGTCGTACTCAAACACCACACTCCACCCGATCCCAGCGTGGGACACAACGGTGACCATCGGTGGTACGGCCTTTACCAACGTATCGTCGGGTGAGATCAAGATCGAGCGTAAGACTCAGTCGATCTTTACGATGAACGGTACTCAGGCACCGTACGTCAACTTCGCTGGTCCCCTCGAGGTCTCGGGCAAGATGACGTTGGTCGTCGCTACAACCGCCGACCCGTTCTCAACCGGATCATCTGGTTACGGTTTGACCCGTGACCCACTCGCCACCGTGATCACGTTGGTCGACCCCAACTCACCAGCAGGTGCGTATCAGGTCGGCTTTACGATGACTCAGACCCAGTACCAGAACGTCAAGCGCACACGTGGCAAGGAATACGTCGAACTCGAGGTCGAGTTCACCGCCAACGCCAACGCCACTGACGGTGGGTCTGCCTCGACGTACTCACCGATCGCCGCTACGGTGGTCAACGGTACGTCAGCCGCGTACTAACCAAACCAACTAAGGGGATAACCATGCCAGCAGTCAACCTGCCCAACGACCAGTCAGCGATCATCGCCTCACGATCAGAACTGAGTGAACGTCAGGTACGTGCCATCAGTCGATCGTTTATGGTCGCTGGTGCCACCGTCGTGTCGATGACCTCAAAGGGCTTTCGTGAGGACGACCCGTCGACGTGGGCGATCTGGAACGACTTGAGTGACGACGACATCAACAACGTCAACGCCTATCAGTCTGTGTTGATCCTCAACATGGTCAAGTCGTGGTCGATGGGTGACCTACCAAACGAGACGACCGTACAAGACATGCCGAGCAACGTGTTTCAAGCGTTGGCCGTTGCTTGTGCCGAGGAGTTCAACAGGGCACCCGACTTCACACCTGACGGGGTCACCGACCCAAAAGTGCCTACCGCCAACTGACCCGTCTCAAGGCACGACTCGAGGGTCGTGATGTCGACCTCGATCCTGAGATGACGATGATGTTTCGTGAGTACGCCTTTCGATCACGGTTTGGTGTGACACACGAGCAGTACCTCGACGAGCCAAGCGAGGTCATTGACTGGTTGGTTAGCATAGACGCAACGGTGAAAGGTGTCGAACGTGGTTAGCATCAAGGCAGAGGTCAGAGATGTCGCCAAGTTGGCAGACTCGATCGAGTCGATGACCATGCGTCTTGATGCGGCCGCCGAAAAGATCGCTACCCAAGCGGGACTGATCGTTCAGCGTTACGCTCGCAAAGAGTTTCGTGGTGAGACCAGTGCCCCACCGACCCCACCTCGACCGACTCAACGTACGGGCAACCTACGTAACTCGATCACCGTGTCGGATCAGAAGCGGGTGTCGTTTGGTACGTGGTCTGCCAAAGTCGGCCCCACGATGATCTACGGTCGACGTGTCGAACTCGGGTACAAGGGCACCGGCAAGGGTCGGGGTCAACAAACAACACGAGCGTTCCCGTATCTCAGTCCCGGCTTTGACAAGTCACGCAACGACGTGATCGACATGTATCAGAGCGAGTGGCGTAAGGCTTTGAAGGGTTAGTCATGGATTCGTTTCTGCCACCAGTGATCATCGAGATCCTCGCCTCGATCAAAGACTTCACGGCTAAGAAAGACAAGGTGCTTGGCGGTCTCAAAGAGATCCAAGCCGAGGGTGCTACGACCGGCGACAAGTTACAAGCGGTCGGCAACAAGTTGGCGGGTTTCATGATCCTCGGTGCCGCAGGTGTGGCCACCGCCGCGATCAAGATGTCGTACGACTTCCAAGAGGCACTACACACAGTCGGTGACCAGACCAACGTCACTCAAGGTCAACTCAAGCAGATCGGTACGTCGGCACTACAAGTGTCAACCGACACGGCGACATCGGCCAAGTTGATCCTCAGTGGGTACACCCAGTTGATCAAGGGTGGGTACTCAGTGTCTGAGGCCACACAAGCGGTCGGGGCGGCCGCCATGTTTGCCAAGACACAAAACGCCGACCTCAATACGACGTTGTCTGCGGCGATCGGTATCCAAGCCGTACACATGGCTGGCACCACTGGTGTCGCTAACACGATGGACATCTTCACTGATGCCATCAAGGGATCACGACTCACGGCAAACGACTTGACCACCGCTCTCAGTGGTAAGGCTCTCTCAGCGTTTGCGGCGTACCACATCGACCTCAAGACGGCGACCACGTTGTTGGCCGGTTTCTCAAACGAGAACATGAACGGTGCCCGATCACAGTTGGCACTCAAGACGGGTATCGAAGCACTCGACAAACCGATGTACGGCAACAACGGCAAGTTGTCGTCACAGGCCAAGTTGTTACAGTCGGTCGGTATCAACCAAGCGACACTCGCGGCCGAGGCTCGTAAGCCCGGGGGCATGTTGACGGTCTTGAGTCAGATCAACCAAGCGTGGGAGCAGAACGCCACGTCGACGATGAAGGCTCAGGGCATCAACTCGTTCATGACCCAGTTGTTTGGTGGTGCCGCAGGACCCGCCTTTACCAACTTGATCACTCAGTTGCCAAACCTACAGAAACTGTTTGAGACCATGAACAAGGGTGGTACAAACAAGTCAGCGTTCGAGGAGTGGCTCAAGACACCAGCAGGTGCCGTTGCCAACTTTACGACGACCGTCGAGAACGCTCTAACGTCGGCGGGCAACGTGTTGTTGCCCAAGTTGACCAACATGCTCAACGACGCGATGACGTGGGCAAAGGCTCACCCGTCAGAGGTCAAGGCCATCGGTGATGCTCTCGGTGTCGCTCTCGGTGCCTCGTTGTTTGTCAAGTTATACAAGTTTGCTAGTGACCTCAAGGGTGCCATCAGTGGTGCCTTTGATGTTGGCAAGGCCGCTCTCAAGTGGTTGACGGGTGGTACGGGTACGGGTACGGGTACTGGGTCAACGGTCGGTGGTACCACAACTGACGAGTTGATCCAAGAGACCAACACCTTGCTCGAGGGTGTCAACACCACGCTCGAAAAGATCTCAGTCAGTGACGCCACCACAGCAGGTATGACCGAGAAAGAGGTGGCCGAGCAAGCGGTAGCAGACACCGAACTGGGTGTGGCCGACATCGAGGGTGGTTCGGGTGTGTTTGCCCCACTGGTCGGTCTTGCTCTCGCCGCAGGTGGTCTGACTTACCTACTCGCCAAAGAGGTTCTCAAAGCACCAACGGCACCAAACACGTACGGCAGTATTCAGGGGCTCGAGAGTTGGAACTACGCGGCCGCTGGTATGCGGATAGGACCAAAGGGTGCCACACCCGGATACACGGGTATCGGGTCTGCCAACTACAACGCGGGCTTCTCAGAGGACTGGGTACACAAGATCGTTGACACCGCTAAAGACAAGTACGGTGACCAGATGGTTCAGAACGCCGTATTGTCGACTCAGCAGTGGACTGCCATCGCAGACTACTTCAAGAAAAACAAACTCAAAGAGACGGTCGGGGGCGAGGCGACACAGGCGTACCTCAACGCGATCGACAACTTTATGGCGGCCAACGCTCAAGGCAAGAAGGATTACTCAGTGACTGTGAACATCAAGTGACCGAGAACAACAACATTGAGATCAACATCGACCTCGACGTGTTGGTTGCTCGTATCTGTCGTGACCCTCACTCGTTACGTCTCATCGCAGAGGCGATCCGCAACACTCAGACCCGTGACTCACGTCGGGTCGGCAACCTGTACGGCCACACCGCTCAACAACAACCACCTCGACCCACTACTCAGTCTCGACTCACATGACCGCTATCGCATCACTACCCGTCGTCGATGTTTACATCGCCTACTCGTCAACCGATTTCTTTGGGATCAGGTACAACTCGATCCCGTCGTCGGGTCAGTCAAACGGCACGTGGACAAACGTGTCTCAATACGTCGAGGAGATCGCAACAAAGTCTGGTCGTCAGCACTACCTCGACCGCATCGAGTCGGCCACCGCAACACTGACACTCAACAACCGTGACGGATCATTGTGGAACACGATCGCCATCTCGGTACGTACACCGATCGTCATCACGGGTACGTGGGGCGGGGTCACCTACCCAGTGTTCTTTGGATTCATCGACTCGATCGAGGAGAAGTTGCTCGACCAACTCAACTCAGAGTTGGTGATCACCGCTAGTGACTACCTCAAGTTCTTGTCGCTACGTCGTATGACCTCGGCCACGTTCTGGCCTACCTACGCCAACACCGCTTTCACACGTCGTTGGTACCGACTCGACTCAACACCATCGGCCACCGTCACGTACGCCACCGCTACGAGTACGACCAGTGTCACGTACACAGCGATCAACACGTTTCAGGCTGGTCAGCAGGTGTCGATCTCGGGTCTCTCGATCGGTACTGGATCCAACCTAAGTCTGAGCAACGTGACCATCGCCTCGGCCACAGCAACCACGTTTACGGTGACGACCAGTGGTGTGACCAGTGGGTCGACATCGGTGGGTACTGGTGTGGCATACCGTACCGCCGCCAACAACGTCGCAACGATCGGGTCAGACGGATCGGGTGCCGGTACGTTGGCGGGTCAGATCGCCTTCAACAACTACGGGGCGTTGATCTACGACGAGGACAACTGTGTCGACCTCGCAAACGGATCGTCGACTGGTACGGGTGCCCTTGCTATGGTGCCGATCACAACAAGCAACCCAGCAGGTGGCTTTGACTTCTGGATCCTCGGGTCAAACATGAACCAGTCGGTGATCACTAAATACTGGGTAACGATCAGTGGTACCCAGACCGAGATCTATCTCGAGGTGAGTGCTACGGGCACACTCCAGTGTGTGATCACTAGTGCCGGTCTGGTGGCATCAGCGATCAACGTCAACGACGGGTACTGGCATCACGTGGGTATCACGATCGGCACGACTGGTTACCTCGAGTTGTATTGCGACGGTGTGTTCTACCCGTTCTCATCGAACGCCAACCTCACGTCTCTACACTCAAACGGTCAGACCAACTACATCGGTGGCAAAGGTGGCTTGGGTTCTACGGTCACACCAGTCCCGATGTTGCTTGACGAAGTGGTCATCAGTTCTACGGCTACTGGTGCCACCCCAGTCCTCAACCGTTACCGAGCGGGCACGTTGTTACAACTTGGATTCCCCGTCACGGCGGGCAACGTCCCCGGGACATCGACAAACCGAGTGTCGTCGGGTGACCGTATCGCAGAGATCCTGACGTTGGCTGGCTTTGGTGCCATCTCAAACGGCAACGTCGTACTCGACAGCAACCTGTATTACATCAACGGCAACACGTCGTCGGCGTGGTCACAGTCGATCAACAACGGGTACGTCGATGTCGAGCCCTACTACTGGGACTCACCGATCACCAACTCGACCGCTCTCGACCTGATCCTACAGATCTGTGACACCGACATCGGTACGTTTCACCAACGACCAAACGGTCTGTTCAACTTCTCAAACCAGAACTACTACGGCACGTGGACATGGAACGGTACGTCGACCGCTCAGACATACTCGTTTGGCACACTCCAACCAAACACGGGTCACTGGGCACCTAACTCATACTCGACCGACATCTACCACACGTTGTCTGACCAAGACGTAAACAACACCCCGTACTACGGACCCAGCACCCAGATCATCTACGACGACACCGACCTGTGGACGATGGTACGAGTCACACCACAGTCGGGTGCGGCACAGGTGTACGAGAACTCAGGTGCCGAGGCTCAGTACGGTCTCACCGTTCTCGAAAAGTCGTCGACGGTACACCCGTCACTCAACGCTTGTCTATCGACCGCCCACTACCTCGGCTACTTGTACCAGAACCCGTTGGCTCGAGTCGCGGCAGTCGAGGTCAGGTCGTCGAGTGGTAACGGGTATTGGAACAAGACCCTGCTCGGTCTTGGCCTCGGTGACGTTGTCAACTTCAAACGTATCTTTCCGGGACAGACCAGTGGTGTGTCGACGTTGATGATCGTTGAGTCGATCAGACATCAGGTGTACGCCACGACTGGTGAGTGGCGCACTACGTTTGTTCTTGATCCCTACCCGTTACGAGGTGCCGGTAATGCCTGATCTACCAAACACAAACACCGCAGGTCAGGTACTGCTCTCACAGGGCAACGGTACCAACGCCTCGTACTGGGGACAGAACGCTCAGGGCTGGGAGAGTCTTGGATCGGGTGGAACGATCTCGGCGGTCACCGTCAACACCACCGTCAAGTCACTACTCACAGTCTCGGTCGGTGGGTTTACCAACTACCTCGTCACGTTCAACTTTCACCAGAACAACTCGGCCACCACAGGTACGGGTGCCGTGTTTGCTCAGATCCAAGACGACACCACTGCGGCGTTGGCCACGTTTCAGGTCGGGTTCTTTCTGTCGACCACAACGTCGGGTCACTTTGGTGGATCGTGTATCGTCACGTCGGCCAACTACGGCAACCAACCGTTCACGTTGTCACTCAACGCCTACACCTCGGCCAACTCAATACCCATCTCCTACGCTAATCTGACCGTGATCGGTATCAACTAAGGAGACCTCATGACTGACGTACGATCGACCATCGTCGAGTGGGCAAACTGGTTTGCTCACAACAAGACCACCCACCCGTTTGTTTACTCAGAGGGATCCGACCGTATGAGTGCCATCGGTCAGTGGCCACTCAAGTACCCAGTCCACTGCGACTGCTCAGCCTTTGTCACCCTGTGTTACTGGCTCGCCGGTGCCGCCGACCCTAACGGTCAGGGCTACGACCACGAAGGGTACACGGGTACGCTGTTGTCTCACGGCAAGGGTGTGACCGTCGTCGAGGCCACAGTCGGTGACGTGATCGTCTACGGTCCCGGTGACGGTTGGCACACGGCAGTGATCGTCGAGGCGGGACCAGACCCGCTCACGGTGTCGATGGGACAGAACGGTGACCCGTCGTTTGTACGTGTGTCTCAAGACGGTCGTCAACCACAGCGTTACCTACGTTTCTCAACCGAGCAGGTACACCCGTCACACACACCCGACGTTGTTGCCAAGCCAGCCCCAAAGGTGGCGACACCCGTCGAACACGTTGTCAAGGCGGTCGCTCACGTTGTCGAACACGCCCCACTGGTGTCATCACCCGACCACGTCGGTCAACCACAGGTTGAGACCTCAGTTGTTGAGACACCAGCAGAGATGGCTCACGGGTGGCCGATCATCAGGGGGATCGAGGAGATCGTCGAGGGTCTAGTCAAGGGACCACACGAGTCATGATCGCGAGCCTCAACTCCTTCAACTTCTGGGTCAACCTGATCGTCAGTCTCGGGTTCTTGGTGGGCATCATCTTTGGTGCCATCAAGACCGTCAACGAGTTTGTCAAG
>Ga0208742_1000303_pt1 | contig 19340 bp, 20 predicted proteins | sample CryBogCBH28Sep08_FD_184601 | JGI IMG/M metagenome (GOLD analysis project Ga0208742, IMG submission 184601) | Freshwater microbial communities from Crystal Bog, Wisconsin, USA - CBH28Sep08 (SPAdes) (version 2) | ecosystem: Environmental > Aquatic > Freshwater > Lake | place: Crystal Bog... | reverse complement strand
CAAATGAAAGCATTACGTAAAGCTACAACAAACCCGTTGGGTTCATAGGAGATATTATGTTTAGTATGTTATCAGGAATACTTGGATTTGCTACCTCTGGTTTGCCATCCATTTTACAATTCTTCCAACAAAAGTCAGATCAAAAACATGAGCTAGAAATGGCTCAGTTACAAATGCAACAACAGTTAGCTATGGCTCAACAAAACCTTCAAGCTCAAGAACGTATTGAAGCTATAACACTACAAGAGAACATAGTACAAGCTGAAGCACAAGAAACTACAGCCTTGTATGCTATGGCATCTAAAGAACAAGAAGGTGCATCACAATGGCTTATTAACTTAAGAGCATCTGTAAGACCCGTGATTGCTTATGTATTTGTGTTTTTACTTGTATTTACTGATGTAGCTGGTATGATTTGGGCTATATGTACACACGTAGACTTTAAAGAAGCTTTAGACTTAGTTTTCTCTGATGAGGAAATGGCTATTGTTTCATCAATTATTGGTTTTTACTTTGGTTCAAGACACTGGCAAAAATAGATGCAAATATCCAATAAAGGAATCCAACTTATTAAACATTTTGAAGGTGTCCGTAATAAGCCCTACCGTGATTGTGTTGGGCTTTGGACTGTTGGTGTGGGTCATCTTATTGGGGATGGTAAATCATTGCCTGAATCTTGGAATAAACTTTTTACAACTGAGGAAGTAGATGCACTTCTTAAACAAGATTTGGTTAGATTTGAACGTGGAGTGCAAAAGCTCCTTCCTGTGCCTCTCACACAAAATCAGTTTGACGCTCTTATTAGTTTTAGCTTTAATCTTGGTCTTGGGGTATTACAAAGAAGCACTCTACGCCAAAACATCCTCAGAAAAGACTTTAAGGGAGCAGCAGAAGAGTTCTTAAAATATGTTCGTGCTGGTGGTAAAATAGTCAAAGGACTTGTTACCAGACGAAATGATGAAAAAGCTTTATTTGAAAGTGCATAATGCCATTACAAAAATTAACATATAGACCAGGAGTTAACCGAGAAGGTACTGATTATAGTAACGAAGGTGGATTCTATCTTTCAGATAAAGTTCGTTTTAGATCTGGTCTTCCTGAAAAGATTGGTGGATGGGTTCAAGTTAACCCAAGCCAATATGTAGGTGTTTGCCGTGCTTTATGGTCATGGATTAACCTTAACGGACTTTCAAGCTATATTGGTGTAGGTACAAGTTCTAAGTATTATATTTACTTTGGTGGTACCTATAATGACATTACACCTATATCCTATACAAGTTCACTCACAGCAGCTATTGCTACTGTTGCTTCTTCATATGTGTTAACTATTACAGATGGTAATTATTCACCTAACGTAGGTGATTATGTTCTTCTTTCAGCCACATCAAATGTAGGTGGTATCAACATTGCTACTTCTGGTGTTAATGCTAATAACGAATATATTGTTGCATCTGTTTTAAATGCTACTCAATACACAGTCACCTCCTCTAATGCGGCTTCTTCTACGGCCACAGGTGGTGGAACAGTCATAGCTCAATATGAATATCCTGTAGGTCTAGTCACAGAAACAGTTGGTACAGGATGGGGATCAGGCCCATGGGGTGGAGATACTACATCACCTGTTTTAATGAGTGCTAATCCAATTACGACCACTGCATCAAGCTCTACAGTTACTATTGCTTTCCCAAATACTTTTATTGTTAATGCAACTGCATTAGTCGTAGGTCAACAATATCAAATTGTAGCCTCTGGCACAACTAATTGGACATCTATTGGTTCATCTTCAACAGCAGTAGGCACAGTCTTTACTGCTACTAATGTTGGTACAGGTTCAGGTACTGCAGCTATTGTAACTGTTGCTATAAGTGGAGCAGCTACTGTAGGAGGTGTTCCTGCCGCTGTACTTAATAATACATTCCAAATATCCAACATATCAGCTGCTGGATTTACAATTACTTTACCTAATTCATACAAAGCCACATCATCAGCTACAGGTGGTGGATCTTCTGTTTATATTAATGTGCAAGAAGGATCTCGTGGTTGGGGCACAGGTTATACATCTGGTATAGCTCTACAATTAAGACTTTGGACAAATGATAACTATGGTGCAGACTTAGCCATAGCACCTCGTGGTGGACCTATTTACTATTGGGTAGCTGCAAATGGCGTATCTACTCGTGCTGTAGCTTTAAGTAGCTTAGCATCTAATTCTACTGTACCTGGAACATCTTATACCTATCAACAGTTTGTTCCATTAGAAACTAATCAAATTTTATCAGCTCCTATCCAACAATTCTTAATTGCTATGGGTGCTAATTCTTATAACCCATCAAACCCAAACACAGCATTCAATCCCATGCTTGTACGTTGGTCAGATCAAGCTAACCAATTTACTTGGGTACCAAGCACCACAAATCAATCTGGTGAGTTCCAATTGACGAATGGTTCTTACATTATGCAATCTCAAACTACACGTCAAGAAATATTGATTTGGACTGATTCTTGTCTTTACTCTATGCAGTATATTGGATTCCCTTATGTTTGGTCATTCCAAGTATTGATGGATAATATTTCTATCATGTCACCTAATTCAGCAGTCACAGTTAATAACGTAACTTATTGGATGGGTAAAGATAAATTCTATATGTATAACGGTACTGTTTCCACATTACCATGTTCATTACGTCAATATGTATTTGATGACATCAATACTAACCAATCATTCCAAGTATTCTCTGGATCTAATGAAGGCTATAACGAGGTTTGGTGGTTTTATGTAAGTAACTCTAGTGGTGGTAATCAAATTGACAAATATGTCATTTATAACTATTTAGATAAGGTTTGGACATATGGAACAATGGCTCGTACTGCATGGTTACAATATGGTATTAACCCATACCCAGTGGCAGCAGATTATAATAATAGACTTTTATACCATGAAGTGGGTACAGATGATGTTTCAACATCAAGCCCACAACCAATTACATCTTACATACAGTCTTCTGACTTTGGTATTGATGCTGGAGATCACTTAGGTTTCGTATGGCGTATGTTACCTGATGTAAACTTTAACGGATCTACAGTCAATAATCCATCTGTCACCATGACCTTATATGGCCGTCAAAATTCAGGTGCTACCGTAGTTACTTCAGATGTTGATTCTGTAATAAGTGCAAACAACTATACATCAGTTGCAGAATATCCAATTCAACAATTTAGTGGTGAAGTTTACACACGTATACGTGCTCGTCAAATGGCATTTAATATTACATCCACAGGATTAGGTGTAGCATGGCAACTTGGTGTACCTCGTATTGATGTTAAACCAGATGGTAGAAGATAATGGCTTTTGATAATAAACTAATTCCGACTATTGCACCTAACTTACCGTTAGCACCACCAGAATACAGTGCATTAACACAAGATAAGTTCTCTAACGCATTACGTCTTTACTTTAATACAATAGATAGCTTTACTCGTGCAGTGGTAGTTCCAGCATCTGGAACGACTGCAAATAGGCCTAATAAAGGTCTTTCTATCGGACAAACATACTTTGATACCACTTTAGGTATCCCAATCTGGTATAACGGCACAAATTGGGTGAATTCTAGTGGCACAACTGTTTAAAACCCTGTAAAATAACAATATCATTATAATGGTGAATCTATGAGTCTTTCCTTAGCAGCACAACATCTAGCATCTCAAGGTCGTGGAAACGATACTCACTTAGTCCATATGACTACAGGTGAGTTACAGGCTCTCCAAAAACTAGCTGAATCACGTGGTGGTTCACTCACAGTTAATCCAAAAACAGGACTTCCAGAAGCTGGATTCTTAAGTGCCATTTTACCTATGGCAGCTGGTCTTGCTGGTGCAGCATTTGGCATACCTACTGAATTATTAGCTCCAGCTATTGGTTTAGCTGACTATGCTATGACAGGTTCATTAATGAATGGTGTTATGGCTGGTTTTGGTGCTTGGAGTGGTGCAAAATTTGGAACTGATCTTTCTAATTTTGGAGAAGCTCCAATTGAAAATCCACCTACACCAACAGACTTAACTCCTCCATCAGCACCTAATGTTCCTACTACATCTATCCCACAAGTGCCTACCGTATCACCTGATACTGTGTTACCAAATATTCCAGAGATGCCGGCTAACCCTGCAGATGCATTTATGCCACCATCTCAAACGATTCCACAAGTTCCTGCAGATCAATTAAATCCTTTATCTCAATCTGCTGTACCAATGCAACCTAGTTTAAGTCAAGGACTACAAAATGCATTGCAACATCCTATTAACTTTTTAAGTCAACCTGGTGTAGGTATGCACGCTTTATCTGCTTTAGGACCTGTTGCCTTGCAAGCATTAAAAGGTGTTATGACTCCATCATCTACAAGTGGCGCTCCTGTTGCTTCTAATTTATCTAATGTACCCGCAGGTAATCAATTAAAATATAATTCACCTAATTTCCAGGCTAATATTCCCGCACAACCTAGCCCTGCTTATGCAGCTCAATATGCTAATTATATTGTTAATCCGTATAATCCTTATGTAGCGGCATCTGCCGGTGGGGGATTACAACACGTACATAAAATGGCGGGTGGTGATTTAGCTAAAGAATTAGAAGGTTATCAAGAAATGCAAGAAGGTATTGCTGGTTTAAGACGTAAACCTGTTGACTTACCTACGTCTGGTCCAGGTATATATCATGATCCTGAAACTGGCATGGATACAGCAACACCATTAGAAAGATCAGCTGCATTATGGAAAATGGCTACATCTCATCTACCTAAAAAACAAGTTGCTTTAATGGCTCAAACACCTCAAGGTCTTGGTGCTATTCCAACACAAACAGCTATGGAAGCTGCAGATGCACAGGCCGCACAATCTATTGCACAATCTCCTACGCCAACTTCAGCTAAAGAAGGTGGTTTAATGAATGGACATTTAGGTGGTTATTCAGATGGAGGAAGACTTTTAAAAGGCCCTGGTGATGGTGTATCAGATTCTATCCCTGCAACGATTGGTCAAAAACAACCAGCTCGTTTAGCAGAAGGTGAATTTGTAATCCCAGCTAGGATTGTTTCAGAACTTGGTAACGGCTCAACAGATGCTGGCGCTAAACGTTTATATGCTATGATGGATCGTATCAAAGCTAAACGTGCTAAAGCTAAAGACATAGCAGCAGATACTAAAGCTTACAAAGAATTACCAGTATAAGGAAAAAATTATGGGATCACAAGCAATGCAATTTCCAGTTACGCAAACAGTTTATCCATTTGGTACCAATCCAAATACGGCTAATCCTAATTTAAATGCTACATCACCATCAAGCATTAATATTACAAATCCAACAACAGCAACACCAAATGTTTACCAACCAAATTATGGAACGCTTGGTGCAAATACAGGCACATCAAGTGGCATAGCTGGTATTCTTTCACAGCTTGTTAATTCAGGTGCATTTCAAAATTACCAAACTAACCCATACGCTCCACAAGGATCTAATAATCCAGTCAATATCCCATATGGTAATCAACAACAACCTATGTTTAATATGAATCAAGTTAATCCATATGGCGGTAGTTATAGTCAATGGAGTCCATACGGAAATACTTATGGTGGTTTTAATCAATATGGTAATGGCTTTGGTGGTTGGAATCCAAACAATACAACCGCTGGTCAAACAAGTAATGTAGCACCTGCACCTAATACAACTGGTCCTGATGCTTTAAGTCAGCTTAATATGATGTCAGGACAAACGCCTCCTCCTAACGCATGATAGTTTACGAGGACGTTGACGGTACAGCATTTAAAGAAGAATTCATGAGAGTTCTTCCTATTCATTATGAAGAGCTATGTGTTAATAAAGAGTTCCCATTTGATCCTGATTGGGATGCTTATGACAGAATGGCTCAAGCAGGATTGCTTAGAACCATTACAGTTAGAAATGATGGTGAGTTAATAGGTTATATGGCTTTCTTTATACAGCCTAATCCTCATTACAAATCTTGTAAGATGGCTTATGAAGATGTGTATTACTTAAAGGCTGAATATAGAAAAGGCCGTGTTGGTATTAAGATGTTTCAATACGCAGAAGAAGCGTTAAAAAAAATAGGTGTGAATCGTATATTAATTCATACCAAAGTTCATTTGGACAACTCAAGACTATTGGAGTATTTAGGTTATAGTTGGACAGATAAAATATATGCAAAGACAATTCAAGGATAAATCATGAAGTTATTTGGAATAGACATAGGATACGGAAACTCAATTAAAGATAAGCTTTATTGGCTTATCAGTGGTTTCATGACTAGAATGGGATTCATTGTATGGGGCGGATCACCTCCACCACCATCAGCGCCTACACAAACTACGGTGATGAATACCAATATTCCTGACTATGCACAGCCATATGTTATGAATATGCTTAATGCTGCTCAAGCACAAGTATATAATCCATCTGGCACAGGCTTTAATCCTTATACACCATACAGTAATGATCCTAGAAACTACGTAGCAGGATTCTCACCATTACAACAACAAGCACAATCATCTGCTGCTAACTTACAAGTACCTGGTCAATATGGTGCGGCTACAGGCCAAACTATGGGCGCTACACGTCAAATGGCAGGTCTTGCACCACAAATGGGCATGGCTGGTGCTAACTATGCAGCTCAAGCTACAAGTCCGTATGCTACACAAGCATACATGAACCCGTATGTTGCAGCTTCATTAGCTCCACAACTCCAATTAGCTAACCAACAATATGGCATTTCAGGCCAACAAGAACAAAGCGGTGCAACTCAGGCTGGAGCATTTGGTGGATCACGTGAAGCACTTATGAATGCTCTTAACCAACAAAATGCTGATCTTGCTAAAAACCAATTGATCTCACAAGGTTACAACACTGCATTCCAAAATGCACAACAAGCTCAACAGTTTGGTGCTAACTTAGGCCTTCAAGGTCAACAAGCTCAATTGGCTGCATTACAAGGTCAATTGGCTGGTGCAAATCAATTAGGTTCTTTAGGTGGTGCACAACTTGCAGCTCAACAAGGTATCTTAGGTGCTCAAGCTCAGCAAGGCGCTCAACAACAAACACAACAACAAAACATTATCAACCAAGCTATTCAAAACTATGCTACAGCACAACAATATCCATACATGCAATTGGGTGTGCTTAACTCTATGTTACGTGGTTTACCAATGCAACAATCTACAACATCTATGTACCAAGCTGCTCCAAGCACTGCTTCTACATTAGGTAGTTTAGGTGTTGCCGGATTAGGTGCTGCTCAATTGCTCAAGTCATCTAAGAAAGGTGGAGTCATTAAGGCGGCTGGTGGCATTCCAATGAAGATGTACAGTAAAGAACAACTTCAAGAAGTACAACAAAGCCCTACTGCATCACCTATGGCTAAACTCTATGGTGCTGGTTTACAACAAACAGATAACCGTATGCAAGCTAATCCTATGGCTAAACAAGTATTAGCTCAACCATTACCTACGCCTACAGTAGACCAATCAATGCTTCCTCGTGTAGGTGTTGATCAGATTGCAACTCCACCCGCTATGACACAAATGGCAGGCGGTGGCATTATTGCTTTCTTAGGTGGTGGTGATACAAATAACGGTGGTGATGTGTTAACTCCTCCACCCGGCTATGATGTGAATGCTGAAAATCAACCAACAGAAAAAGCTGCTCCTAAATCTAAATCTCCAGCTCGTGCATCTGATTTAGCTTATGATGACAAGTTAAGAGAAGTGACTAGCAAGATTATGACACAAGGTTTATCAGACTATTTATCTGGTAAAAATACAGCTACACAAGCTATCAAAGAATCACAAGCACAAGAAGCCGCAGCTATCAAAGCAGATAAAGATAGACAATTAGGTTTAGCTTTACTTGCTGGTGGATTTAGAGGCCTTCAAAATACATCACCTTATGCAGCCGTAGGCTTAGGTCAACTCGGTGAAGGTGTAGTAAGCTCATACATGAAGCAAGGTCAAGGCATTTCTGAAGCTGAAAAAGAAATGCGTAAAGAAGCTATTGAAGCACAAAAAGCAGATGAAGCACGTCAATCTGATATCTTTGGTAAAGCTATGGGCGTTCAAGGTACATTAGCTGCTAAAGATGTAAGTTTAGCTGGTATTAAATCTAATCAAGCTAATATGGATGCTATGCGTAAAGAAGCTTTAGGTCAAAAGATTACACAAAATATTCAAACACAAGTAAGTAATTTATATGGTAAGCTAAGTAAAGAAAGACCAGATCTACTTTCAACGCAAGAAGGTCAAGATCAATTACAAGCTGAAGCATTACGTAGAGTATTGGCTATCACGCCTCAATCACAGCTACAATTAGCTGGGTATGATATGTCTGCACTCACTCCACAAGCTCCAACTACTGGTCAATTTACTTATGATCCAACGACTAAAAAATTAGTAGCAGCTAAATAATTTATGCCATCAGTAAATATACCTAATGTTGGGGTTGTTAACTTCCCTGACACGATGTCTCATGAGGATATTGCCAATGCAATAACCAATGACATTATGCCGGGTATTAAATCTCCTACACCTTCTGATGTATCTGCCACTAGTACTGCTATTCATGGAGCTGAAAGAGGCGTATTACCTTTAGCTGGCGCATTAGCCGGTGGTGAATATGGAGCTGCTGTAGGTACTGCCTTACTTCCTGGTCTTGGTACTTTAGGAGGCGGTATTATAGGTGGTCTTGTTGGTGGTCTTGGTGCAAGTACTATTGTATCTGCAGCACAAGAAAAATTCCTAAAAGCAAATCCAAAGATAGCTGAAACATTAGGTCAAGATGAAGCCACACGTGAGGCAGAAGAAAAAGCTCATCCTAATGTTGCATTTGCAAGTGAACTTGCTCCATCTATTTTAGCATTCAGACCAAGCGGTGCATTACTTAAAGGCACTGAAGGACTTACAGAAAAAGCAGCTGAACTTGTTAAAGCACAAAAGACTGCGGCTATTGCTAACGCAACTATCAATTCCGGCATTATGGCAGGTATGGAAGCCGGACAAGAATATATTAATGAAGGTAAAATAGATCCAACTAAAGTGGCTATTGCAGCTGGTGTAGGAGCTACAGGTCAAAAAGAAACAGCACTTGGACGTAGCATTACAAAGCTAGGTCAAATTCCAATGACAGAATCTATGAGGGCTAGTGTAGAAGCTTTACGTAGACCTGAAGCTGAACCAGAAGTCACTAAAGAAACAAAAGTTCCACCAACAGAAACACCTATAACAGAAACTCCGGCTCCTATTCCAGGAGCATTAGATGCAACTCATTTTGATGAGACAGAATTTCCTACAGCAAAAACTCCAGAACAAAAAATAGAAACTGAAATCAATAGAGCCGCTGAAGGTAAAAATCCAGAACCTACTCCAGAAGAAATTCAAGCTGCAGTACCTAAAGTTGATGAAGCTAAAAAAGCAGCTGAAGATTTACAAGCTCAACAAGAAGCTGCAATTAATGTTCCTAAAGCAGAAACAACTATCAAGCCTACTGATATTGTGACTGAAGAAGGTGTGAAATTAAATGAGCCTACAGATACCACTTTAATCACTAAAAAAGATGTTGAGACTCTTGGTAAAGAATCCAAGAAAGCATTAGAACAAAACCTTGCCGAGAAAGAGGCTGCTCAAGAAATACCTAAAGCACCTAAAGCTGTTCCCACCAAAGGTATTCAAGCCGCATTAAAAGAAAGCGGTGGTATTAATACAGAGCATCTTGAAGATTTAACCGGTGAAAAAACTGTTAATAAATCTGGAGCTACTGTAGGGCTATTTACTAAAGAAGGTAAAGGCTTAGATGATGCAGTTGATGTTGCCGTTGATAAAGGTTATTTAAGTGCCGATGTAAAGAATGAAATTGATGGTGGCGTACAAGCCCTAAGAGATCTTATTCAAGATGAAATACACGGCAAAAAAGCTGTGCCATTAGAAGCACAAGGTAATGCAGAATTAGAAGCCTATCTTGCTCGTGAAGAACAAAAGAGAGCTATGGAAGAAGCTCCAAAAGAAACTGCAGAAGAAATTCCAGCAACTGAAGAAGAGGCTAATAAAAGATTAGCTGAAGCTGCCGCAGAAGAACAAGGTAAAGTTTATTTCTCTAAAGGTGCTATTGAAGGTGGAGTCAATAAAGAACATTTCTATGACCGCATCTTAAGAGAGTTTGGTCCAAGCGTTAGAGGTTTATTTAAACGTGGTCTTGTAGAGGTTTACAATACACTTGAAGAAGTGCCTGAACATATCCGTAAACATTTTGATGATAATACTAGAGCATTAAGTGTTGTAGAAAATGGCAAAAGAAAAGCTATTGTTGTAGCTAACCGTATTCATGCCGGGGAAGTCCGTGAAGTTATCTTACACGAAGTTGGTGAGCATTATGGCCTACGTGGTATGTTAGGTGAAGATGTTTATAAACAAATTCTAAACACAGTAGAAAATCTTAAGACTAAAGATATGTTAGTCAAAGCTGCCTATGATGAAACATTCAATACGCCTTACTACCGAGATCTATACAAAACTAACAAAGATGAATTCTTATCTGAAGTGATTGCTAAGTTAGGTGAGAAAGCACCTAATCATGGACTCATTAAACGTATTGTTCAAGCTGTTAAAACTTTCTTAATCAAAAAAGGTTTCATTAAAGATGTAACCGGTGCTGAAATTCAAGACCTTGTAATGCATTCATTACGCACAGCTATGGACAAAGACTTACCACAATTCAATAACAAAGGTGAGCCGCTAAGATCTACTAAAGATGTTGGTTACCATGCTGGTGATTTAGGATATGGGTTTGATACTGTGCTTGGAAAAATGTCAGGTAGAAGTACAGGACACTTTGGTACAGGTGTTTATTTTGTAGGTCATCCAGAAAAATTAGGATCATTTAGAGCAGACAGACCAGTTCATGCCATAGATTTTTCTAAATATAATCTAGCCAAACCTGCAACTAGAGAAGATGCATTTAAACTTCATGACGGATTAAAAGATGTCAATGAAGCTGTAGACGCTGTAACTGCAGGCGTTACAGAATGGAAAGGACATTGGGGAGAAATTCATACATTAGATAAATTAATACAAGATGCAGCAACAAAGGTTTCAGATAGTCTTGGATTAAATAAATATCTTACTATAAAAAATATTATTAAAGATGAAGTTAATAAAGCTGCATCTAAATATGAAGAGGTTGCTCATACAAGTAAATATGAACCAACAGCAGCTACTGAACTAATGAAAAAATTAGGTTATGAAGGTGTTGATGTTAGAAATTTACCAGACTTAGATAACACAGCATATGGTTCAGTCATTTATACAGATAAAGTTGCTCCAGAAGTAATGAGATCACAACGCCCAGAAAATCCAGCTGAAGCACAAAGAGTTAAAGAAAAACTTGAAGCTATGGGTGCTCCAAAGACTACACCTCATGGAAGTCAAACTATTGGAGAGCGTTACCAAGATACTGCAAATGCTATGAAAGAAGGCTTTGAAGCATTCAAAGGTGGAAGCTTTAAACAAAATCTTCAAAAGGTTGGTAAGGCAGGTAGTAAGCTTGGTACTAAAATTAGAATTGCACTCATGGATTATTCAGCCGGCTTACAAGAGGCTGATGCACGTAGATATGGTAGAAGTGTAACTAAAGCTAACGGAGAAGCTATCTCAACCGTAGCTGTGACTGATGCTATTCACTCTAACCACATCATGGCTCAAGTGATGCTTAAAGGTAAGCTCATATTTAATAAACTTACCAAAAACTATCAAGCCGTAGAAAGCGCACACTCTATGGCTAATGTATATAAAGCAGAAGCTGCTCTTTATAAAAAGCTAGGTAAAGATACAGGTGCTACTCTAATCAATACCTATGGTAATGCATTACGTGCACGTTCTATTCAAAATGAATTTGAAATAAGACATGGACGTTTGCTAGAACTTAAAGAAGGTATCCAAGACGCAGAGTCATTAGCTAAAAATAATCCAGATGCCTTAGCAGCTAAACTTCATGAGTTAGATGTACTAACGCCTGAAAATTATGCAAGGATGAAACAAAACCCAGATACATTAGCTAAACGATTAATGAAGCTTTATGATAATGCCAGAGCTGATGCTGAAAAAGATTTTGAATCTATCATTAAAGCATATACAAGTATTCCTAAAGAATTTTGTGTGCTTGATTCTAAAGGTGAAAGACACGTCCAAAAAGTACTTACCAGAGGCGGTAAAGAAGTAGCTGAGGTACCTTTAATTAATGATGATCACATTGATACAGCTATTCATGAAGAGAATGCTAATCCTGAACTACGTGAAATTATGGATAACTTTACTGCTGTCAATCAAAATATGTTGGACAATATGTATCATGCCGGATTGCTTAATGAAGGCAGATACCACCAACTTAAGTCTATTAAAGACTATGTACCATGGCAACGTGTAGATGATGAAACAGAACCTATCCATTACACAGCTCCAGGTGGAACTTCATTATCCGGTGCTAAAACTGAGAAGAAGTTTAAAAAAGGATTTACAGATAAAGATGTAGGCAACATCATCAGTAACATGGAATCTCATATTAATACTATGGGAACCAACTCTATTCGTAACTATGCTGCTAATGAAGTAGTTAAAGATTATGGCACTCGTGATGCTAACGGTAAACTTAAATTATTCCCTAGAGAAGAAGTGACTAAAGATGGTGCAGTACGTACTAACATTGTAGTAGATGGTAGACGTGTCATCATTGAAGTTAAAGATCCTTTAGTAGCTGAATCTATGTTAGGTGTGCATCAAATTGATGTGCCTATGATGAAAGGCCTTGGAGCTGTACAACAATTGTTCCGTAGATCTATTACAGCTAATCCATTCTTCCAAATTTACCAAGTATTTAAAGATGCTCCAACGGCAGCCGCTGTGACAGGGCTTAAAAACCCTTTCAAAGTATACGCAAAAATATTTGGCAGCTTTGCTAAAGCATTAAGAACTGATGATGAGATTGTAAATATTCTTAAGTCTCATGGTATTGGTGGATTTAAACTAGCGGGTAGAACTGCTGAAAAAGAATTTAACCTACAGATGGGTGTACAACAACATAAGTTTACATCCCGCATTCTATCTTATCTAGATCATATTGGTGACGCATCAGACTATGCTCAACGTAGAGTGATCTATGAAGAGACTTTAAAACAAACAGGAAGCCATACTCAAGCCTTATACAATGCTAACGCTATCATTGACTTTATGAAGCGTGGTAATAGTAAGGCTGCTCAATTTGAAGTAAGAACCGTATCTTTCATGAATGCATTTGGTCAACAGATGGATGTATTACTACAAGGTATGGCCGGTGGTGGTATCAAAGGCATGTCAAGATCAGAAGCAAGAAGACGTTTCTGGATGGCTACAGGTGGATTTGCTTCTGCAACATTAGCTTATTGTATGCTTAAAGGTAATGATCCTGACTATCATGAGCTAGATGATGAAACTAAGAACCGCAACTTTGTATTTGGTAAGTTTAAGATACCTTGCTCAACATCTTATTCATTCTTATATAAGTCAGTCATTGAGAATACTTATAATTATATTACTAGCCAAGCTACCCAAACACCAATGGATGCTACGCACTTAAGACAAATTCTTTTTAGAGGATTCATGGAAGCTGGTGCTGGTCCTAATATGATTCCTACTGCATTAAGACCAGGCATTGAGATTGCATTTAACCACGATACATTTACAGGCGGTAACGTAGTACCACAAAGTTTAGCTAAGCTAGATCCATTTATGCAATATACCAATACAACATCTGAACTTGGTAAGACTATGAGTCATTTATCAGCTGGTGCTTTAAATCCAATTCAAATGGATCATTTGATGAAAGGTATATTAGGTACAGCAGGTACATCTATGATGTGGTTATCTGATATGTTTACTGCAAATAAACCCGCTAAGACATGGGCACAAAATCCGTTTGTTGGATCATTTGCTCTTCAACCCGTAGGTCATGGACCAGAAGCTTTATTCTATGACTTAAAAGAAAGAACAGATGCTAAGTATGATACGTTTATGAAGTTAGCTCAACGTCAGCATGGTGAAGATGCCAAAAAATATATTCAAGAAAATAAAGGCCTCATTGCAGCCCATGAATATACAACTCAAGTGGCTCCAAGACTACAAGAGATTACTAGAGAAATTCAACGTATGTCTGACGTACCAGCTACATCAGTTAACGCACAGAAAAAACGTGATCTTATTACTGAATACCAAAAAATTGAGAATCAAATCCTTAAGACAGTGCCTAAGATGAGGAAGGAACTAGCTGGGTTATAACAACCTTGCAAGCTCCACCCGGTCTTAATTACTGTCTTATAATATGTAGTTCGTCTAATTGAGAATCATTCTCATATACACCAGCGTGTTCTAACGCAAAGTTATTCCCAGTCTGAAATTAACCCTGCCAATACTTTTTTTAGAGCCGTATACGCACTTTTATCAATAAGTAATATGGGGATATCAGGATAATATTTTGCCATTCGTTTAAGCTTGGTTTTGCTCTTTGGATCCATCCATCCTTTAACTTCATGATAGACCTGTTTTCCATTATTCTCTGTAACTAAAAAGTCAGGGAGATAACTTCTTACTCCTCTTTTTATATTTTCAAACCAAAAAGTAGTAGGTTCATGCTTCCAATCTGCTATTTCTCCCTTTTGTTTTAACCATTCAAGATATCTTGCGTAATTAGCTTCCCATCTAGAACGGTAATATTTTTTAATTCCTCCAATAGTTCTCCAGCCGGCTTTCCAAGATGAGTTATTTCTTGGCATTACATATGTACCATTACGGATTTTAGTTTTTAACATCTTCATAACCTGTTCTGATTTTTGATCTTCTGTTTTAAATTGCCACCTAGCAATAGACTTAGCACTTAATTTATTTTTTGTTTCTTGGCTATGCTTCATTCCTAAAGCACCTTTTGGATGACCATTTTTAGCTATCCATTCTTTTTGCCTTTTTGATGACTCTTTACGTCTTGATGCAGTAAAATTAAGTTTTCCTTCAACATAAAGTCGTTTTATTACTAACGCTTGTTGTGGTCTTTTTTTACCAACTTTTGATTTAGCAGCACGAGATTGCCAATCTTTAAAGAAATTTGAATCATGATTTTGCCTTAATCCAAGTCTCCATGCTTTGTTTCTAACAGATCCTTCTGATTTAGATAATTCATTACAACACCATTGGAGACCTTGATCTGCGTAATGTTTAAGTAAAAATTGAGTTTCTATTTTAGTCCAGGCCATACATATATATATAAAGTATATTATCAATATCTCATTTTAACACACATAAAATTATTATGTTAAACTTATTTTATTAACACATGAATTAATATGGGTACAACCTATTGACATATTATTTTATTGAGAGCAGAATGACATTTCATTTTATTTAAGAGGGGATAACAATGAAACAAATTTATCGTAACAATTCCAATGGCAAAGTAGATATTGATAGATCTATTGATCATGATATGTATTTACTTCAGTCCGCTTTACTCAAACAAGAAAGATCAGAAAACAGACTCATTGTAGGTATGTGCATCTGCCTTGTAATAGTCCTATCAATTTTACTATGGGTGACAAAATGAAAATATTTTTAGAGTTAGCAGAAATATCAATAGATGATAAAAAATATGCAGAGATTCAATCCTGGGGTATAGATCCTAGTGATTGGGTTACATCTGTATTAGCAGATCATGGTCGTGATCGTGGCATGGTAATTAAGATGCGTTGCATGGAAACAGAATATCATTTACTTGATGATGTATGTAAAGCAGCCGATACGATAGCAAAAGATAAAGCCTTTGATGAAATAGAAGAGGTTGTATTAAATAATGCTATGTGTGTTGGTGGAAACTGTGAAGCATAATGAAAATAACAAACAACTTTAACTTTCCACAACCATTCGTCAATATAGCTATGACGCCTACCTATTCAAAAGGTAAGGCACATATCTCAGCTACAGGTCTACTCAATAGTCCTAAGATTAATCTTATGATGAAGAAGTATGATGAATTCTTAGAACAAGATGTGGCTGATATGATCCATCAGATGTACGGAAGTATCTCACACTACATCCTAGAAAAAGGTGCTGATGAAAAGAATCTCGTTGAACAACGTTTCTTTGCTGAAGTAGATGGATGGACTGTATCCGGTGCTGTGGACTTACAAGTCATAGATGATGATGGCGGTATCCATATTAAAGATTACAAGACAACATCTGTATGGGCTGTTTTAAATGATAAGCCGGAATGGGAACAACAACTTAATATCTATGCTTGGTTAATTGCTAAGAATAAAAAGGTTGAGATCAAATCATTACAGATCGTAGGCATCTTAAAGGATTGGAGTAAATCAGAAGCTAAACGCAAACCTGAATACCCACAAAAACAAGTAGCTTTAGTAGATATTCCGCTATGGACATATGAAGAGCAAGAAAACTTTATTAAAGGACGTATTGCTAAACATAGTGCTGCTGAGTTTGCTGAAGAGACAGGAGCCGACTTACCTGATTGTACACCCGCTGAGATGTGGGAGAAGCCACCCGTATGGGCATTAATCAAACAAGGTGGAGTTCGTGCTAAGTCTTTACATGAATCATCTGAAGAAGCAGAAGAAGCTAAGAAACAAGCGGGAGCTGGATATGAAATACAGCTTAGACAGGGAAGTAGAACACGTTGCCAAGATTACTGTTTAGTTAATCAATGGTGCAAACAATATAAAGATTATTTGGAGAAACAACCATGAGTGATAGATTTGATTGGAATCAGATTGGAAAGTTTGATAATGGCTTTTCAAGATATGAGACAGATGATATTCCAGATGATGATGTCAATGATATTCAAATTGGTGGTAATCATTACAAGGACACAGCAATACAACCTTGGGATTTTATCATCAGTAATGGATTGGGTTATCTTGAAGGCAATATAGTGAAGTATGTATCAAGGTATCCAAAGAAGGGGGGCTTGGAAGATTTACGTAAGGCCAAGCATTATTTAGATAAATTAATAGAGGTTAAAACAAATGAGCGTATACAAGAAATTACAGGAAGCAAGAATCCTGCTGCAAAATACTAGTCTCAAAAAGTCTGGTAAGAATAAGTTTGCAGGATTTGAATACTTTGAATTAGGGGATTTTTTACCTGAAATTCAAAAGATATTCAGCAAGGTAGGTTTATGCGGTACCGTCTCTTTTGGAACTGAAATAGCCACATTAACAATTGTGGATACAGATCCTAAAAACGACCAAGTAAATCATGTAATCTTCACTTCACCTATGTCTTCGGCAGAGTTAAAAGGTTGTCATGCAATACAAAACTTAGGTGCAGTTCAGACTTATTTGAGAAGATACTTATGGGTAGCTGCTATGGAGATTGTTGAACACGATGCTCTTGATGCAGTAGCCGGTAAGGATGACTCAAAAAAAGCTGAACCTACAGTTGAAAGTCCACGTATTGTAGGTCTTAAAGGTGAGTGGCAAATCAATGCTCCAGCAGATCCATTAGGTGGAAATCTTGCTGAGTGGTTGAGCTTAATTAAAGATAGCACATTTATGTTTTTAGATATGTGCAATAAACCCGAAGACGTCCTCATGATCTTTAGAAAGAATAAGGTTTTGTTTGATACAGTTAAGATAACAGATCCTGAATTCTTTAAAGTCATGATGGAAAGATTCACAGAAGTTAAAACTAAACTAGAAAAGGAAAAACAAGATGGCACAAGCATATGAAGTACGTCCTAACACAGGCGTCTTATTTACTAACGAAACAAAAAAGGCAGAGAATCATCCTGATATGAGAGGCTCAATTGATATTGATCGTAACTTACTTATTGATCAATTAAAGAAACACAATGATGGCCCTATCAAGATTGCTATTGCGGGTTGGAGAAAAGAGTCTCAAAACGGCTTGAAGTTTCTATCACTCTCAGCATCTGAGCCTTATGAAAAACCAGCAGGTCAAGCACCAGCTAAGAACCCTTGGGAGTAATCATGGCTAAAGCTAAAAAAGCTATAGAGCCAATCTCAGAACAAGAAGTATTGATCAAGGACCTGCAAGCGCAGGTCCACGATCTCTACCAATTCTGCGTTCAATGGCGTAAAGAGAATGATGCCTTAAAAGCTGACAATGCTAACTTACATTATCAAATCATAAGACTAAGTGGCGTTGTTCAGTATTTGGAGAACAAGCGTGAAAACACTCAAATTTGAAGCAAGACAAATTGCGTTAAAAAAAGATAAAGATGGATTTGCTGTTACGTTTCGTGTGCATCCAGACGATATCCCCATGGAATTGATCCGTGATTTTGTGGGTGCAGTTTATGATTGTGAATTAACCAGAACTGATAGTGAACATATTGATAAACAGGCTGAATACACCGGTAAGCTTTATGTTAAGTTAGCAGGTATATTATGTTCTGCTTCTCAGTTTTGGGATTTCTTATATGCAGATAGTCAAATTATAAGGAAAGATGAAAAAGCTGCAATTGAATGGATGCACAATTATTTAGGCGTAAAGTCAAGAGCTGAACTTCCTGATAACATAGAAGCACAACAACTTTTAGATAAGATAAATAGGGAATTTAAACAATGGATGCAAAAATAAAGAAGGTACCTTACTCTGTATATTTACCACCTGAACTGCATTCAAAGCTCACTGAGGTAGCAAAACGTAGAAAGGCCTCAGAAATGGTGCGTAATGCAATCACTATGATTATAGAAGGTAATGATGCATATATAAGTGGCTACAATAAAGCCATTAAAGATGCAGCACAACTTGTTTATGATTGTGAAGAAGCACAGATGGTAGCTATTAAAGGTAAGGATCTAGGTTCAATCCTCACTCATAGAATTGAGGGATTGGAGATGAAGAAATGAAATTGACTAAAAAACAAAAAATGAATTTAATAGAGGGAAAGCTTCAGTTAAGTATGATGCAATTTCATGCAAGCTTACCTTGGATTATTAGAAAACTATTTAGTAAACAAGCTTTAGATTGGTATGACAAGGGTAAGGGTGATGCCATGGGAGATTATCTTTGGCTTAAAAAGAAAATAACAAGAATGGAGAATCAAAATGGCAAGTGAAGCAGGCAAAGGCGATAAACAAAGACCAATGATCTATAGTATTGACTTTGAAACCAGATCAGCAATTGACCTCAAAGATAGGGGATTGGATGTATATGCCAACGACCCTACTACTGAGGTTATATGCATTGCGTTCGGCACCCAACCTAACGATGTGTTAGTAACTGACCAA
>Ga0208742_1000298_pt1 | contig 19487 bp, 28 predicted proteins | sample CryBogCBH28Sep08_FD_184601 | JGI IMG/M metagenome (GOLD analysis project Ga0208742, IMG submission 184601) | Freshwater microbial communities from Crystal Bog, Wisconsin, USA - CBH28Sep08 (SPAdes) (version 2) | ecosystem: Environmental > Aquatic > Freshwater > Lake | place: Crystal Bog... | reverse complement strand
ATTGCTGTGCGCGTCCACCTTAACCACAAAGTCTCCGGTGAATTGTTCGGCAATGAACGGTACGTTGTTCTCATCAAGGTAGCGAGTATCGTCATACGCTTGCATGATCTTGAGATACAGCGTTGCGAGTTTTTCCAGCGAGTCCTCAATGATGAGTGCGCGTTTTTTGGCGCGGCTGGAACCCAGACGGGCAAGCTGGCTTGCGTGTCCGGCAGAGCGAACGCCTGTCTCGCCACGGCCTTGCAACACGCTAGAGATGCCGCTAGCCTCTGCGAACATGGCATCTATCTCGGAAATCTCTTTGAATAAGTCTTCCGGCATTTTGGGGGCAAGTTCTTCAACTTTGCCACCAGGCGTGTCAGACAGAATAAAGGAGCTGGGGGAGTTAAGGGCAAATGCTTTTTCATCTGTGATTCCCATAAAACCAGAAAACGCTTTTGGCGGGTTGACTTGTTTTGCAAGCAACATAGAAATCTCGCCGACGCGCTTGGTACGCAACTCTTGCAAGTAAATCAGTTTTTCTACTTCGCTCTGACCCCAGAAATAATCGTAAAGCGGGTTGGGCGAGATTTGCACAAATGGGCATTCGCCCTTGATGAACATGGACTCACCGCTGCGGTCATAAATCACCACATAAGGGTTTGCCATCGTGACCACTTGGTAGTCAGATGTCTCATCATCCCAGACCCACATCTCCACCATCTCAATCACGCTCTCGCCAACTTGCGCTTGGTAGCGGCTCATGCTCTCCAGCGAGAGGTTGACGTTACCAGTGACGTTGGGTTGTGTCTGCGAGAACGCCAGCCGGTTCATAGCGTTGGGCGTTTCGTCCTTGGGCTTGGGGCCTTCAAAGACGCGCTTGAGAATACTTTCGCGTTTAGGATGGTTGTACAACCGTGTGTACAACTCCGACTTGGTCATGTAGTATTTGTGGCACAGGGCTTCTTGCCTGTCGGTGTAAGGGCGGTCTTCCCGCAATACGCCGATAGTGCCAGGCTCGATCACATACGGGTGAATGCTGCCGCCCTTGCCAACCACCACCTTCACAAACGTGGAGTTATAAACCAACGACCAGTTGATGGCGGTGGAGAATACCTGGTCAGTATTGCTATTCAACCATTCGTCGTTCAGCGCACGGGTCAGCACCGGAATTTTGGTGTGTTCAGTCTTCTCGACTGACGCGCCCATGTTGATCGAGAACCGTGTTGTCTCTGAGGAATACAGAAACGAATTCAGTTGGTCAATGTGCGGGGCAATCTTGTTGAACAACGCAGGAGGATCATCTGGTGAGCTACCAAACAAAAAGTAGCACCGGAGTTTGTCGTACTGCGTCTTGCGCTCATCCACAGACACCAGACACTTCTGCATGAGGTCTACATAAAACGCTTCACGCGCATCTGGTGACTTTGGAATAATCATGTGCTGCTCGGTTGTTGAATAGTCAGATTTTCATGATCCCGCTGAACAATACTAGGGGCCAGGGGTCGAATCCTGCCGGTAGCTTGCGCTAATTGTAGACCGTTAACCGATTCATCCGCAATAGGACGGGTGTCGTAGCCGCTGATCTGGCTTGGGTTGCCCCACTGGACGGCATAGGGGTTCTGAGGCTGCTGCTGGAACCGTGCAGGCTGCGCCTCGCCCTCTCGAACGCTCTTGATGTCGCTCATGCCAAAGTCTTGGGCCAATCCCTGCATGGTCGAGTCCGCATGTTTGGTGTTATCAGACCGCAAACCCACTGGTTGCAAGAATGCCACTCGGATGGCCTCACCGTCGCAACCTTTGGGGCAGCGAGGCTCCCATGCTTCAAAATAACCGTGTGCAAGACACTTGTAATCCTTAAGTACACCCATTTTCAATCCCCATTGAGGTCATATTCACTGTAATCGTGCCGGTTGACCATACCAACACGCAGCTTTAACTGTCCACCCACCAACTTTAGCCCCATGCTGGGGGCAATATTGGGCTTTGGCTCGGGCCTGTAATCCACAAATCTTGTCTGGTTGCGGCGCTGCATAGTCCTCACCAGCCCTTTTTTCCAAGCGTCATACCCCCTGTTGACCCGGATTTGCACCGTTTCGGTCAGGGGTTCGGTCTGGTAAAGGAAGACATCCCGCATGTGATCCTTGTTAATACCGCACAATTCGGCAAACATGTCATTAGAAATGCCTCTCTCGGGGTCTTGCAAGAACTTCTTGATCTGCCGCAGCAGTTCTTTCTTGGTCAGCGTCATGCCCGTAGCCCTATACGCTGGAGGTAATTGGCAGCTACCTTGCCCACATAAAGGTCTTGGTCAGAAGTTTCCGCATCCTTGGCCTGCTTCTCGCGGGTGATGTAGTTGGTTATCAGGCGCGGCTGAACCTGTTCTGCCCACGCAACCACCGCTAAGGCAGAGGCGATAACTCGGTCATCCTTGCTGCGGCCTGGTGCGCCCAGAAACCCGTCCTCACGCACGATGGTCTTCATCTCTTCCAACAACTCCATGCTATAGACGTTCATCATCTGGCGCTCAAAGAAGTCCTTCATGTAGTTCATCATGCGCTCTTTCGTTTGGTGCGTAGTCATGAACCCAATGCTGTTGGACAGACCACCCATGTTGTCCAGCTTGCGCCAGATGTAGTTGGTCATGCTACCCAGCACATCCCGCAAGTCCCGCCCGATAGTGCCAGGCGTTGCCGTCGCCAGTCGGCGCAGGTTCTTGAGTTCGGCAATGACGGCTTGCCCTGGCCCGTTGACCTCAAGGTTCATGGTGGAGTTCTTGTACGCCCCAGCAAGGTGGGCTATCACCCACGCAAACTGGTAGGTGTTCATCTCGCTGGTAGCAAACTCCGCAACCTGATCTAGCCCGTCAGCGTAGCACCGGTACACCTGTATGCAGAACCTGTCTGCCCAGTCTGAACTGCCGTACGCAGGGTCAGCCCCAATGACGTAGTAGGCGTTGTCAATAGGTTCTTCCCATATCTTCAGAGTCCCCAGTCTCTCGGAAGACTTCAGCACCTGGGTGTCCTGGAAATTCTGCCCGAACGCATACCGGTAGCAGTCCGGCACAGTCTTCTTCGCAACCTTGGCAGCGTCGGTACAACGGCTGTTGGAGAAGAAACTGGTTCCGGTCATCACAAAAGCATAGTCCTCGGTAGGCGGAAACTCTTGGTACATCAGGGATTCATCCTTGATACCCTCTGCCATCTTCCAGCGCCACCACGCCATCTGGCGGGAGTTGATCTCCACACCGTAGAGTTTCTTGATGTCCTTGACCCAGTCCTTCTCCTCGCCGGTCAGCTTGCCGTCCCAGTACACCTTGTACATCGCGGTGTCAGCTTCTACTGAGTAATACTCGTTACGCCACCAGCCGCAGAAGATAGCCTTCTGGGTTTTGGCAAACTTGGCGGTCTTGTACATGTCGTGGAACATGTTGAACCCCTGCGCCGTACTCTCAAACATGTACAGACGCTCAGGGTTCTTTTCTGCCAAGGATGCAATCAGGGACGCTAGACCTTCTTCGTTTCCCCAAGATGCTGTTTCAGTACCGTGCAAGTAAGTAATCGCCTTACCTTGCCCCAGACGAGACTTATTGCCAGCAATCTGGTAGAAAATTCGGCTTCTGTTTTTGAGCACCATTTGGTTTCGATTATGGGCAACCAGCGGAATTTTGTATTCCTTGGGGAGACCCTCCATGTACATGCCAAGTGTAGACCGGAACATGTCCCTGTTCTCTTCTGTATCCGCAACCAATGTACCTTGCCATCCAGGGTGGGTGAATTGCCAATAAAGGTCAAGCGCCAGCGAGATAGTTGTAATTCCAAGTTGACGTCCTTTCAGAATGACAAAGAAGTGGATGTCATCGTCCAGCCCTTTTGCTATTTCGTTCATCACATACGTCTGCGTCCCCAGAGGCTTCGCCATTGGGATGAGGCCATCCTCTTTAGACTCAATCTTGAGCTGGGCGCAGAACTTGTAGAACTTGTCCAGGTCAAACTTCATAAAGCTCTTCGTCGGTGATCTGCCGCATATTCTTCTTCATTCGCACATCACTTCCTTTGCCGTAGAGCTTCTCTAGCTTTTTGAGTTGTTTTTCAAGGAACCGGTTAGCCTGCACAGGCCCGTGTGTCCTTTTGGCAGCAAAGTAACTCGCCACCAACATCCTTGCCTCTGCCATCTCAAGAATGATGCGGTCTGACATATTCAGTCCACGTTGGGCAAGCCCATGTAGTCCAAGAGTGTTTGGGCAGCCTCTTTCACCTTGGTGTTGTATTCCAAGTCTTCAGCATGGTCTACCGCGCTTTCCGTCATGAGACGGATGATGTCTCGCAAGGAGTGCATGGTCAACTGGTCTATGAAGTCGATAGCCAGCGTATCGTGGTCAATCTCTAGTTCGATGTTCATTCTGTTCTCCATACCCTTACAACGTCACCCTGCGTCTTAGCCTGTAGCTTGATGCCCAGCGTCTTAGACGCCCTGTAGTTAGCGTTCAACACCCTAGCCCTGTCCGCAACAGGAACCGTGAAGGAGTCTCCCACATCCATAGTCTCATAAGGGTACTTGTACACCTTACGCAACACCGGCATAGGAACACTCTTCTCTAAGTTTATCGTCATCATCACCTATCCCCTTCTGTACCAATATCTGAATATTAGCATGTTTCGGGGAAACACAATATTTTTTTTGGGGTGGGCAGGAAGTGGGGGTCACACTTCACAGAGCCAGCTGCCCATCGCAGCGCCCTGGTGCCGCGGCCTAGCGGGAGCGGGAGCGCCTAGCGGCCTAGCCATCCAGTACGGCCTAGCGGGTAGCGTGCGGCTAGCGGGTAGCGGGTAGCGTACAAGTAGCGGGTAGCCCTAGGTGGCCCTAGCTGGCGGGTGAGCGGGGAGTGTGACCTACAGCGCCCTACCCTATAAGCTGCGAGCCGGCCTACAGACTACTACATAACGCACACTACATTTTAGTAATTATAGACTAGTCTTTTACCTAACTACCGGTGTCCCCAAACTAACTGTATGCAAATACAGTAACAATTCTCTAGATTGTGTGTCAACGAATAGATCGTTAGATCGTTAGAATACTAGTACTAGATCAATAGTTGATCTAGGCTAACAATGGGAAACCCCACTATGAAAATCTTAGGCTATATAGCATATGAGGGTCCGTCGATCATCGATGGAAAACCGATCGTCGTAATCGTCAATAAGATTACGGCCGCTAGCAAAAATGGTAAGACCGGCGATATTGTGCAAAGCTTTATCATCCGCAGCGACATCGATCCGATGGCTGCTCTGAAATCCGGTGATGACGAAAGCATATGCGGCCAGTGCGAGCATCGGCCAGTGCTGGCGCGTGAGAGCGGGAAAGCTCCCTGTTACGTTAACGTAGGCCGCAGCGTTTTATCTGTATATAACGCTTATAAGCGCGGCCGCTATGTACGGGCTAACCTAGAAACCATCGCGCTGGCTTTGGCCGGTAAAGCTCTGCGCATTGGCACTTATGGCGATCCGGCCGCTGCACCGGTGGCCGTATGGCAGCGTCTTACCCGCTATGTAAGCTCTCACGCCGGATATAGTCACCAATGGGAAAGCTCGCATTTTGATCATGGCGCTTGGGCTCCCTTAGTAATGGCCAGCGCCGATAGCATTGACCAGGCCGCGAAGGCTAATCTGTACGGGATGCGGGTTTTTAGGGTATCGGTGGGAGTAGATCGCCAAGCGGGAGAAGTGACGTGCCCGGCCAGTGCAGAGGGCGGGAAAAAGGCTACTTGCGCGGATTGTATGCTTTGCGGAGGGACTAGCAAAAAAGCGCGTGATGTCGTAATCGCGGACCATGCAGCCGGCCATGATCGACGCCGGACAATCATGCTAGCTACTGCATAGTGCACCCTTACTGCGCAGTGACAGTGCGCAGTGGGGCTTGCATTGTGCAGCCACTAACCTAAAGGGGAAATTAAATGAAATATGAAATTTGGCAAGACAACGGAACGTCCGTTGTATTTGAGTCCCAGGCTCACGGGCTGGACGCGGTTTTGGACGAATTTTGCAGGGAGGCGGGATACATTGATCACGCCGATGCCTGCGCATCCATGGGCTGGACAGAAAGCCCTTTCAATATTAAAGAGGTCAAAGCATGATTAAGACTATGACAGCCCGATATCCTGGGCGTGACGCTGACACCGGCGCTCGCATACGGCCTGGGGATCCCATACGGTATGACACCGTGACGCGCAAAGCTTGGCACGCGCAGCGCGTGGATACGATCACTTTTATCGGGGACCACGGACCCACCACGCATTATCGTAATGCCCGCGGGCGCTGTGAAGATGCCCCTTGCTGTGGGTGCTGCACCATATGAGCGCGCAGGCCAATATTGACGCAGCGGCTCGCGCTCTCGCGCTGGCCTTGCAGCGAGCTAACCCTAACCCTAACCCTAACCCGAAAGGCTAATTATGCGACAGCACTATAAACCCGTTCGCAGGCGTTCTGCCCTGTTTGACTATGCTCTGGCAGTGGCCATCGGCCTCGCCTTGGCGTCCGTTCTGTTCAATTACTTGTGAGGTGACACCATGACATCAGGCGGTTATGTACTCTACCGCAGGGGCGACCCTGCCACATCACGCGCAGCAGCCCAGGCCATACTCGCCCTGCTCCCTGAGTTGCAACAGGCCGTGTACGCCTACGCCTACGCGCAGGGCAGCGACGGGTTCACGGACGAAGAGATGCTGCGCCACTTCAATTCCACGCGAAGCACTTACCGCACCCGCCGGTCAGAGCTGACTCGCGCAGGGTTGATCATGGACACTGGACGCACCCGTGTGCTGCCCACGCGCAGAAACGCCATCATCTGGGCGATAACACCGCCGGAGTACATAGCATGACTGACAAAGAGTTGTATTGGCTACTCGCGTGTGCGTTCGTTCTAGGGTTTGCTGCTGCCGTTCTACTTTTACCCTTGGGAGGTGTATGAATGAGCTGGCTCTTTTCGCAGGCGCTGGTGGAGGCATACTCGGCGGGCATCTCCTTGGATGGCGAACCGTCTGCGCCGTCGAGTGGGAACCCTATCCCGCAAGCGTATTGTGCGCCCGACAAAATGACGGCCTTCTGCCGCCTTTCCCGATTTGGGATGACGTACAAACCTTTGACGGCAAACCTTGGAGAGGAATTGTTGACGTTGTATCTGGCGGGTTTCCATGCCAAGACATCAGCGCAGCAGGACGAGGAACCGGAATTGACGGAGAACGAAGCGGAATGTGGGGAGAAATGGCGCGCATCATTTGCGAAGTACAACCCAGATTCGTGTTCGTGGAAAACTCACCAATGCTCACTAGCCGGGGACTTGGACGAGTTCTCGGAGACCTGGCCGCAATGGGGTTTGATGCGAGATGGGGAGTGTTGGGAGCAGCGGACGTTGGAGCAAACCATCAAAGGGACAGAATCTGGATTGTCGGTAATTACGCCCCCCCCCCGCTGGCCCACGCCTACAGCACACATGAGCAAAGAAACAAATGCACCGAGCGAACACATGAGAAACACACCAACATTAACAGCGCAAGCGAATTGGCCTACACCCAGGACCAAGGGTATGTGCGGTGGTTCAGGAGCATGGGCGCAACTAAAAGCCAATACAACGATAGAAGAAGCCAGAGTAATGGGCGCGGGGAATGGTGGAAGTTTGAACCCAACGTGGGTCGAGTGGCTGATGGGGTGGCCTCTCGGGTGGACAGACTTAAAGCCATTGGAAATGGACAAGTCCCACTCTGTGCAGCAACTGCATGGCGGGTGTTGACACGCGATTGGATTGTGTGATACAGTGGCCTTGTTGTAGTCGTGTGCAACAAGTTGAAAGCCGTTACTCATGCATTGGCCTCTTTATCGGAGGACACGACCCAGTGCAGCAGTAACGGCTTTTTTGTTTCTGCGGCTACATCCGTCCAGTTGTCGGTGACCCATACGGCAGGACTGGAGGACACGCGCTACTGTGGGAAAGGTCTGAGAGAGCGCAACAGGTGGCGAAGCCAGAGCCTGTGACCGAACGTCTGGCGGGTATGTGCGGCTCCGTCCGGCATTGAAGGCAAACCTGGTTAACCCCTTGGGAGGGCTAGGTTTTGCTCACCATCCGGCAGAGGGGATAGACGGGGGAGAGGATGGGGTAGGTGCTAGGTTGTAGTGACCTAGTTATGTATCTTTTTTTTTAGGGGATAGCTATGACGGGATTTAAGAGTAAGAAAGAGGCTGCACTAGACAAGCTGGTGGAGGTCACAGAGGAGATGGGGTTGTACAAGGAACCCGTGTCCAAAGACGAAGCATTGAAGCTGGCGCTTGAGGCGCTGATGCGTTCAAGAAAATCTGTTTCGGGTGACCTTGATATGGCTGGCTGCGCTTACGGCAGAAACGACCCAGATGGACACCGTTATGACGATGCAAAAAAAGCGTTGGAAACACTCAAACAAGCCATCACCGCCATCAAAGAAGCCCTAGCACAGCCAGCGCAGGAAACCGACTGGAGGGCCGCGTACAAAGAAGCGGTGAGGCAGCATAGCCTGACCTTGAATGAACTGCGCGAAGCCCTAGCTGCTTTACAACGCACCCCACAGGAGAAGAATCATGGCTCTCGGTGATTACATCCTATGCTGCAAGTGTGATGTGAAATTAATCTATGACGGGGATAAAGGCAATCGAAAATGGTGGGAAGAAAGATTTGGAGCAGAACCGGCAATCCTTTGCCCTAATTGCGATAAGCGCCCGTGGGTAGGGCTAGATTGGTTGCCAGAACACAAAGGCGGCTTGCATCTTGACCACAATGAGCACCGCAATTACTACGAAACTGTTGAGGAATGCTATGAACCTGAAGATTTTGTATCTGAGGATGAATGGTTGAAAGCCATCAAAGAAGATAGTGTGTGGGTTTTGCATTGGTATCCAAACACGCCAGTTGGGTTTACCCGTATTGCCGCATCAACACTGGAAGCCATCCAGCAATGGCTCAAGGACAAGAACACATGAACGAACGAGACATGGAGCTTGCTGAACAACAGGTTGGCTCTATTTTAATGGATTTGGTTATGCCAGATGTTGGTAAGCCAGAAAGAATTAAATGGAACATTGGTTGCACTAGAGAACATTTGAAAAAGTTTGCCGCCCTTATCCGTGCCGATGAGCGTGAGGCTTGTGCGAAGCTGTGTGATGAAGCAAGGGCGGCAAGACTTGCAGAGCAAATCCGAGCAAGGGGGAACACATGACTGACCAACCGAAAAGAACTGACCACTTGGCCTGGGCTAAGGCACTCAAGCGCAGGGAAGAGGCTGGCGAGAAGATGAACCAGACCATCAAAGAGATGTGGCGCAGGGCCTTGAAACACAAAGACTAACTTTACACAAACTTTACAAAGGAACATATCACCAGCACTACTTTTATCTGCTTATAATCTTATCGTGGGAAGTTCCCCACTATCTTAAATTGGAAATCCAAATGAAACTCTGTATCAATTGCAAGCACTACGTTGTTGACGATAGCTTGCCCAAAACCAAATATTCACGCTGCGGACGTATTTGGCGCATATCCCCAGTAGACGGGGAAAAATCTCCCCTAGAACAACTACCCTACTGTAGCGTAGAGCGACTCGCAAATGGCACTCAGCATTGCGACCAAGAAGGCCAATTCTTTGAGGAGGCTACCAATGTCTGATTTCTCACCCGCAACACGCAACTCTGCCATGTGGTCGGGTGATGCTCGCATGATCGCCAACGGCAAGGCCAACCAAGTCATCCTGACAAAGCTGGGCAAGATGGAGATTCCTGATCTGTCCGGCGTGGAGGCCGTGCAGATGGGTCACGTTATGGAACCCGTTATCGGGCGGCTGGCGCAAGAGCGCCTGGGCATCGACCTGGAGAAGATTGAGGACGCTATCACGCATCCCACCGAGAGCTGGTTGAAATCACACTTTGACTTTGTGGGGCGCGAAGATGGCAAACGTATTCTTGTCGAGGCTAAGAACTACAACGCTGGCACACGCAACAAGTTTGATCCTGATACTGGACTCATGCCTGCTGCGGATATGGCTCAATGTATCCATGAGGCCACGGTCTTTGGCTGTGAGACTGTGGTACTTGCCGTGCTATTCGGTGGTCAGGAGTTTGTCCTCATTCGTGCGGAGATTACTGACCAGATGAAAGCTGACCACATCCAGGCCATGTCTGCGGTGTGGGCGAATGTTGTCAACGGCACTACCCTGCCGCCCGAGGATACTGAGCAAACCAAGCTGCTCTACCCTGTCAGCATGGACGATGCAAAGATGGCATCTCAGGCCGTGGAGAGTGCCTGCCAAGCCTTGGCTCACGTTAAGCAGCAGATCAAGCAACTGGAGAACACAGAGGAGCAACTGCTCACCATGCTGCAAGGCTATATGCAGGAGAGTGAGCGACTGGTGAAGGTGGACGGCACTGTGCTGGCGACATGGAAGTCTGCCAAGACCAGCAAGTCTTTTGACTCCAAGCTATTCCAATCTGCTATGCCCGACATCTACAACAAGTTTGTGATGGACAAGCAGGGCAGCAGACGCTTTTTATTGAAGTGAGGTTCACATGAAGCACCGGATACTTACCGTCTACTGGAAAGACAGTGACGAAACTTTGATTGAATTTAGCCCATTTTTTGAAGTATCAGACAGGATACTAAAACTTGATGTGTTATCTGATGTGGTGGCAAATCTTCAGAATGAATATTCAGAGATTTTTAGTGATTCAATAAAGCCCCCTGCATTGTTGAAACTGAGCAAGTTGGCTAGAAAACTTGCAAGCAATCCTGAGTCACGAGAAGAATTTTTAAAAATGGTAAAAGCCATCAAACCAAAACTTCCAAAGGAAAAAAATGACTAACGCACTTGTACCAGTGGCTGACATTGAGAAGATGGCTGGCGCTATCGCCAAGTCCAAGATGTTCGGCATGAAGACGCAAGAGGAGGCTTTTGCGCTGATGTTGATCGCCCAGGCAGAGGGTATGCACCCTGCTATCGCTGCGCGTGATTATCACGTCATCCAAGGCCGTCCAACGCTGAAGGCTGACGCTATGCTTGCGCGGTTCCAGGCAGCTGGCGGCAAGGTGCAGTGGGAGGTCTACACCGATGCCGAGGTGACAGGCTTGTTCTCGCACCCGCAGGGCGGCACTTTGAAGTTGACATGGACGTTCGCCCAGGCCAAGAGCATTGGGTTGACCACCAAAGACAACTGGCAGAAGTATCCCCGCGCTATGCTCCGCGCCCGTGTGATCTCAGAGGGCATCCGCACTGTCTACCCAGGCTGTGTGGTGGGTACTTACACCGCCGAGGAGATTGAGGACACACCAGCGCCAGCAAAGGATATGGGTGTGGTGGAGGAAGTATTGCGGGAGCAGCCAGAGGGCGAGTACAAGCTCTACATCCCCAACATGGATGACCCTTACGCCGCCTACGACACGCCGGAGGAGTGGAAGGCAGGGTTTGATTTGCTGAGTGCAAAGATTGCCAAGTCGCCCAAATACACCGTAGAGGTGATTGCTGAGAAGTTGGACGGCCTCAAGGCTTGCAACTTGGATATGTTGGAATATTTTAATTGGGTTGGTGATTACGATAAAGCAGAAATGCATGGAAAGGAAAAAAATCATGGCGAATGAACACAAAGAGATGCCAGGGTCTGGCGTGGCGTTTTGGGAGACTGTGAAGAAGTCTGAGAAGGGGCCGGATTACAAAGGCTTTGTCACGCTGGAGATGGACTACAAGGCTGGTGAAAAGCTGAAGATGGCCTTCTGGCTGAAGAACACCAGCAATGGCAATACACTGTTGGCAATCAAGGAAGACAACTACAGCAAGCGCATGGAGTTGCAGAAGGATCAGCCGCGGGAAGTGCAGCCGAGAACCCAGCCTGTGCGTGTGCAGCCGCCTCGCCGGAACATTGATATTGACGATGGGGAAGTCCCGTTCTAGTTACGGGGGGAAAGCGGATGCTGGTTAGCTGATGTACACAGTGAACATAAAGAGACCCAGTGCAGCGAGTACCCCCACCTTTAGTGGACACGCTATGGAAGAGATTGAAAAGAAAAATGCCCCTAGAAAAAGCGTTAAAACCTCGCCAACCCAAAGGTCTCTAAAACTTTTGCGGGAGCAAGGATATACAGTTGAAGTTGTAGAGAGATGGAATAGTTTTACAAGAACTAAAAAAGATCTCTTTGGCTTCATCGACATCCTGGCAATCAAACGTGGCGAGACGCTGGCGGTGCAGGCAACTGCCTCCGGTGTCTCTGCCCGTCTCAAGAAGATCAACGACAGTGAACTACTACCGAAAGTGAGGGAAGCAGGATGGACTATACAAATCTGGGGTTGGACAAAGTCAGCAAAGACTGGGAAGTATGTCCTGAGAGTTATCGACATCTCTTGAAAGAGGCTTACCAGGCCGGTTTTGAGGACGGCCTGGCATTCGCTAACAACGATGTGCTTACGCTTGAGATTCCAGCCAATTCAATCGGGCAAAAATAGTATTACTTGAACCGGCAATCGTCGCAGTAGCAACTACATACAGGATGTCTGGGCCGTCAGGATAGAAGTTAGCCTGGGAGGTGGGTACAGTGTTTGACTGTCCACCGCCCAGCGCAGCGTTTCCGATAGCAGAGATGGCTGACAAGTCATAGGTGGTCTGACCACCTGTGTTGCTATAAAAGGCCGCAATAGACTCACCGCCGCTGATCGTGATGGTGTTGGTAGTGTTCACCGCAACTTGAGCCAGAGAGCTGGTGTTTGTGCCAGACTGGTTGATGTTGGTAAATCCGCCTGAGAAACCAGACACGACGGGGTTGAGAACCAGTTGCACCAAGTATGTGACGTTGGTCACAACCGCAATCTCACGCAACTGGAGTTGCAGGCGGTTGATGATTTCTTTTAATCCAAACAATCCAGTCTGACCGTTGTCCACAGAGGGCGCAATCCGGATCGCCATGATAGGCACAGCAGCGGTACTGTTGGGGCTGGTCAGCGCGGTGGTCATGCCGTAGTTGTAAATGGCAGACGCATCTTGCGAGTAACCGCCATCCATCACCACAGACGATCCCCAGTGGGACAGGAGCGCAGCAGTGTCAGGAGCAGCATATTCCACCGAAATGGGAGCCGTCGAAGAGTAGGTGAAGGCAGTAGCAGATGCACCGCCGGCTGCACCGCGAGTCACGCCAAGCAAAGAGTTGGGGGTCAGGCTGGCGTACTTGATGTACTCCACCACACCTGATGCACCAGAGCCTCGGATGATGGCTGTGCCGCCAGCAGGATTAAATCCAAACGTGCTGTTGACGTAGATGGTGGTGTCACCAGAACCAATGCTTGCCGTGGCAAATGTGGTCTGGATTTCGTTGTTCTGCTCATAGTGGCTGGTCATGTTGCCGGAGCGCAGATAAGCCGTGTACTGAGCGTTGTTGTTCTGGAACGTGTAGATGTAGGCAATAGCACCGTTGTTGGTGCGAACGCCAAAGCGTACAGCGCCAGCACCGTACCAAGAGTAGTCGATGTACCACATCTGAATTTTGGACAGGTCAATGCCGTATCCTGACGGGTTCTGAGGGCCGTTGCTGCCATCCAGGGTGTCGTACCACTGCGACTGTGGAATCTTGGTGTCGATGGTGCGAGACACGATGGCGTTGGTGATTGACGATCCACGGTACTCGGGGGAGATGCTCAAGCTGGTGTCGCTGGCAATTGACAGGACACGGTAAGACGCACCGCGAATCACAATGTAGTCTCCCACCACCAAAGTTGTGGAGAACGCCGTGTTTGTGCCGGTGACGGTTCCTTGTCCTTGGTTGACAGCAATCAGGCCAGGAATCTGGTTGATACTGTTTCGCAGGACAACGTACAGGGTGTTGCCGTCGTACTGGAAGAACATACCGTTCTGCGAGTCAAAGAAGCCAATCTTGTTGCTGCTGCCATACCAGTTGATGGGGCTAACGTGCAAGATGCTTGGCACTGTTGCGGTTGCAGTAGAGGAAGACGGGATGACGTTGTTCACCGTCATGTAGGTGAACGTCGTTGCGCTAGGGACGCTCAGAATTTGGAACGTGCCGTTGTAAACGTTCTGGTCAGCACCAGTCACCTTTACAAACGTGTTGATCGCAAGATTGTGAGGGGTCTTGGTGGTGACAGTCACCGTCGAGCCGGAAGCCGTCAGGACGGGCAATTGAATCTGTGGGCAGAGGATCGTGCCTGTGGAGAACTGGATGCCCTTGCCGGACTGGTAACGGAAGTAGCGACGGGTCTGGCGGTACAGGATAGCGTTGGGAACGCTTGATCCAGCCGTGAAATTAACAGAGCCGTCGTAGGCGCGGACAGTCACAGCTCCAGCAGGACGGGCGTAGACGCAGACCTGAGTGTTACCAGAAGAACCTGGGGTGGTAGCCGTGCCGGTGAGGGTAGACGTAATCGTAAAAATGTTCTGAGCCGCAACGCTGGCAACAACCCAAGGGGCATTTAGCCCGGTCACTCCGGTAGTGCCGACGATGTACACCAGACTACCAACCGACAGGCCGTGGGCGTAGGCAGTGTTGACAGTGATTGCAGTGCCGGACAGGGTAATGGCAGTGGTGCTTGCAGCCGCCACAGAGATGCCGCAGTTGCTGTAAAAATATCCGACATACACATAAGTGGATGTTGAGGAATAGCAGGCGTTGGTGAACACTTGGTTCTGCATGGTCAACGTATAGGACGTTGCACTTGTTGCAGTTGTAATCAATCCCCAACCAGCAGCGTTGGCATCAGTAGGGTCTTGGATAAAGATGGGCGTACCAACGGCGTAGGTGACAGAGCTGGCGCTGAGTGTCAGGGCAAGCTGGTATTTGTTGGACTGGTTGCCGATAAGCGCGGTCACTGCCAACGGTGCGTTGGTGAAGTAGTAGCAAGACTGGCGGTTCTGTTGCAGAGCCACTTGTTCCCACTTGGAAGACTGCTGACCGTACTCAAAGTCGGTGTCGATCAGGGATTGTGGGGTGGATACCCGCAACTTATCCACAGCATCGTAAGCGCCTGACCGCTGCGAGGCCAGAACTAGGTTTTGGGTTTGACCCTGATTGCCAGGGACTCCAGAGAAGCCGGTTACTACTGACATGGCTTACTCCTTGATGTGGCTACGCTTAGTGCCGCCGGTCATGTAGAACGGGGATGCGTCTTCCGACTGTGGGTGGGTGTACTTGGGAGCGCCGCCGGTCACGATGTTCTGCCCACGGTGGGGCATGGTGTCCTGCATACTGCGTCCCCAGCGGTACTGGAGCGTACCGTCTACGGGGACACGGCTGTCGCCATTGCGGTAAGTTGCGTCAAGACTCCTCGACATCTCTCGCGGAAGGCATGGGCTTTGGAATAGCTTTGTCACGGTAACGCTCCTTGTAAAGTACAGGCAAAAATACACACGTTGAGAACCAGGCGAATGTTGCCAAGCGCAACCAGTCCGGATTGTTCATTATCCATGTTGCAAGCACAAATGTCATTATCAGACACACTATTGTCAGCAACCTATCAGTAATCACCGACAAGGCCAACGACAACAACGCAGCAACTTTCTGTTCCATAGCTATCCCCTAAGTTGAAAACTTGAGTATAACGCTATGTCTCACTCTCATCATCATCACCAAAGAAACCACTGCCCCAGGCATCGTCGTTCATCTTGAGCTTGAGAGCCTCCAGCTTGAGGCTGCGGTCAATGATTTTCATCTTGTCGGTCAGGGTTGCCACAGGATCGTTCATCGTGTTGGTCAACAAATCCGCAATTGCTTTCTCCAAGGCTGGGTCAATACCGGCTACTTTTTTCTTGCTCATCTCAATATCCTGTCACGGTGCGAACTTTGCTTTGAATCATTGGCCCAGCAACAGGCAGAGCCAACAAAGCAACAACGGCGCTTAATCTCTTTGCACTGGATTTTTGTTGTTCAATCGATCCGGCTAAACCCTTGGCTGCATCTAGCATTTCGTTGCGTTGCGCCTCAGTAATCAAGCCTTGGTTTTCCATATTTTTGACAATTGAGGTCACATTTTTGGCAGTTTCTGATGGTTTTGTTCCACGCTGAATGTCAGAAATTGCGTTACTCAATTGTCGTATGGACTCATCTTTTTTGCTTTGCTCAGCAGTCATGCGGCGAGATTCTGACTCATTAATGTTCTCGATATTTTTCTGAGCTTTTTCTTTTTCACCAGTCAGGCGTTCTTTTGCTTTTGTCGCTCTAGCTTCTTTTTCTGCAAGCAACTGTTCTGGATTTTGAGCTTCTTTGGTTGCTTGTTCAGTACGTTTTGACGCTTCAGCTAACCGCTTGGATTCTGCTTTAGAAACCATCTCTGCCATCTGTTTGTCGTGTTTTGCTTGAGACACAACGTCATTAGCAAAGTCAACCGCTTCTTTGGCTGATTTTTTGGCAGTACGCAAATCTTTGAACTCCTCGAACAAATTAAGCTGACGCAAAGAATTTTCGTTTGTTCTCAACCAGTTTGCAAAACCAGCGTCTGTTGGCGCAATCTCCCTGCCAAACAAATCTTGCGTGAAATGCAAACGCGCAGCATCTTTGAGTTCTGGGCTTTCTTGCAACAAGCGAGAAAACACCGAGTGACCAGCGTTTGCTTTGTTTATAACAGCGCCAGCAACTTCAGCGTCAGCCAGCTTGCTCTCTTTTGACAAACTGTTTTCATCAAGAATGTTGGAAACAGTCGTGCCGGTGCGTTGCTCAACTATGTCTAGCGGCCTAGAGGCTTTCCTGTATTCCGACATGGCTTTGCCGTAATCAGGATGCTGTTTGACCATTTCTTTCAAAAGTTCAATTTTGTATTGTCTAGCTTTAGTCGCAATGTCTTTGTTAACAAGAAAATCTTTTTCCTGATTTCCTGCAACCATGCGGTCAAGAAATCCTTTGACCGAGTGCGCTTTTTGCAAGTTAATCTTATTCTTGTCAAAAGGCAATTCTGGCGTTTCAAGTTCTGCTTTGAGCGTTTGAAGGAATGTGCGTTTTGCAGGATCGCCCGTGCTTGCAATTTCAGTTTCAATCTTGGTGCTTAATGGACTAGTGTTAATGGTTGGTTTTTTTCCAGCACGTTCAAACACGCCAGCGTAATCGGCTGCTTTTTCTCGAGCCGCGCCAAATTTTGCTTTTATGTCGTTAGCAATATTTTTGACAATAGCGCCAAATTGATCTTTGCCCATGCCTGGCTTTGCCATCAATTGTTTATCAAGCTCATCAACTGCTTGCCTTGCCTGCTTCTCACGCTCTGCAGCTTCACCAACTTTGACGGTTGCGGCCTCTACGTTTTGTTTCGCGGTGGCAGCTCTAGCGCCCATTTGTGATTGAACTTCTTCTCTGACAGGCTTCATTGCAGCAACACCTGTTGGCGGCGGCATCTGAGTTTCTGCCTTTCGCTCTGCAACCTTTGACTGAGATTTAAGTTGATCCAAAGCTTTGTCACGCTTTGCAATCTCTGCGTTCAAACGGTCAACCTCGCCCTGTCTTTCTGGAGTAACTTGTTGGGCTTTGATCTTGTTAAGATTTTCTTGCAAAACACCTCTTTCGCCGGCAAGTTTTTCTCGTAACGCAGTGGCTGCTTTAGTGGACTCACCACCAAACGCCTTGCCCACCAAGCCGCCGATGTAATCAGCACCAAGGCCAAGACCTCTTCTTAGAAGGTCTGTTCCTGCTCCCATCAAAGGAGCGTATTCCCCGCCAACCTGAGCAGCTTTTAAAGGCTCGGTTGTTGGTTCCGGAATTCCAATTTTTGAGTAACCTTGGCGTATTTCTTCGGCTGTGGGGAATATGGTTTCATGCCCTTTGAGTTCGCCTTTTGCAGGCGGCGTAATCATGGACTCTAGGCCGCCAGGCATTCCTAAAATATCAGAACTCAAACCTCTTAACGCCGCCAATGATCCCGCCGCTTCTGCCACTGGCTGCGGTGCAGTGGTGAACATGCTGGGCAACGTAGGTTTTGACGGCGGCGCAGGTTTTGGTTCTGCTTTTGGTGCAGGGGCAGATTTTTTTTCTCCCAACTGTTTGTTGAGAATGTCAAAAGCCTGCTCTTTGGTAGAACCCTCTGGGCCTGTAATGTCGTAAGATTTGCCTTCTGGAGAAGTAAAAGTAAATACGGGCATTAGTGTTCCTTCACAGTCCATCCACTAGGCAAAGAGGGGGCCGCTGCAACAGGTGAAGTTGGCGTAACAGGTGTGTCTCCCATGCCAGATTCAAAATCAGAGGCCATCTGCTCCATCAAACCAATAGTAATTTTTGGACTTTTCTCTCTTGCTCCTCTTGCAACTTCAACAGACATGTCATCCAACAACGCATTCATACCAGCCGCATTAAATTGATTTTGAGAAAGCAAGTCGTTGTAGCGTTTTTGGAATGCAACGGTTGACCCAGATCGGCTGCTTCCTGCCAAGGCTTGTTCATAGCGAGTAAGCATAGAAGCGTATTTTTTAGCAAAACGCAAAGCCGCCTGATCTTCTACAGAGCCAGTTGGTTCAGCGCCACCATTTTTAAAAGACTCAATATACCTGTCTGTAAATTGTCTGATTTGACCTTGCCGACCAACCAAATCTTTATCTGTGCTAATTTGGTTTTTCAAAGATTGCAAATTTGCCATCGCGTTTACTGCGCTTTGCACTGCGGCACGATCTTTTTTGTCTGCAATCTGTATTCCTTTGTCAGACAAATAAGAAACAACATCATCTGCGGCCGCCGCCGTTTTGCTTCTTGTTCCAGCTTTTGCCAACCCAGCAGGAGCGTTTTGCGCCGGAGCAAATTGTTGTTTAGCACGATCCCAAACGTAAGTTTTTCCATCCGCTGCTGTATAAAGCTCAGGAGGCTTGTTTTTTGCCTCTTCATCTCTAAGTTTTTTCTGGTTTGCAAATTGAGTGGAGATTTTTTCAAACTCAAGTTTTCTTGCATCAATCTTGTCTTGAGCTTGTTGCAAAGCCTTTATGACGGTGTTGATGGCAACGCCCATCTTGTCGTACATATGCATATCAGCAAGTTTTTTGATAACGCCATTGTTATCAAGCGCGGCGGCTTCTTTGATCTTCTGTTCGCCAAGTTCTTGGTTTTTGGACAACGAGTCCATGCCGTCTTGGTACAACTTATTGATCTTGTCGTTGTGAGACTGGATAGACTTCAAGTTCTCTTCAAAGTTTTTGATGTCTTTGTTGAACAACTCTTTGCGGCCTTCGTTGTAGCCTTTCATGGCTCCAGTGAGGGAGGCAAGAGTAGCCATGCCTTTGTACCGGCCTGCACCACCAGAACCCATTGTGGCAACCGTCAACAAGCTAAATAGCCCCGCTAAATCGGTAGCGGTCTCTTTTGTTGGCGCGAACGGCGAAACTTCTTGCAAGCCCTTCTGATGCTCTTCTTTGAGAGCCTTGTCTCTTTGTTGCGATTCTTGTAGCAATTGCGTTCTGGCTTTTTCTTGCCTAGCTGTATTCTCACCAGTCAAAACCGTAGACTCTTTCTCAGCCTGGGCGCTTCTTCCAGCAAGATCTAATT
>Ga0208742_1000283_pt1 | contig 20535 bp, 23 predicted proteins | sample CryBogCBH28Sep08_FD_184601 | JGI IMG/M metagenome (GOLD analysis project Ga0208742, IMG submission 184601) | Freshwater microbial communities from Crystal Bog, Wisconsin, USA - CBH28Sep08 (SPAdes) (version 2) | ecosystem: Environmental > Aquatic > Freshwater > Lake | place: Crystal Bog... | reverse complement strand
TCCAGAAGTAATACTGGTTGAACCAAGGGTTGGCGCTGAGTACCCTGGCGCCCATTTTACCCCAGATGTTTGTGTTGAGTCTGCAGTGAGTACATAAGTATTAGAGCCAACGGATACGTTGGTAATAGCTCCAGCAGAGGTGCCCACTAAAATGTCGCCCTTAGCCGTGATATTGGCAGGCTTGACTAATGAGGTATCAGCGCCAGCATAGATATCCCAGCTAGTTCCATTCCATCTTTTAACTGCCATTATCTATCCTTTACAGTGCTTCTTGATAATCAACGTCTAAACAGACGTTGCATTTAGTTTTAAATTGTGGGTGTGAAATATCTCTAACTTCTGAATAAGTATGTCCACAAGAAGGGCATACATAATCATACTTAGGCATGTTCACTCCTTAAATCTTCAGTAATAAGGTTTGGCTTTGGCTGTACGGTAAAGGTAGAGCCATCATAGGTATCTCCGATACCCACTTCTGGATTAGAGGTTAAATCTACGCATTGATGACCCGTAGCCGCTTCAGCAATTTCTTGTGAATCAGACATAATCACGTTAGCAACAGAGTTACCATTTAACACTGCAAATTTTGGCATATTTTTCTCCTTAGTAGTAAATCAACACGCAACCAGTGCCGCCAGTACCCTGCTGGCCTCCACCGCCGCCACCTGAACCTCCGCAACCCGTGTTGGCTGAAGCAAGGATTCCAGCTCCTCCGCCACCAGGTCCCGTGTAAGTTGTTCCCATAAATGTAGATGAGCCACCTGCGCCAGCACCTAAGCTTCCAAAACCACCTGTTGAAGAGCTACCGCCTCCGCCACCACCACCGCCAGGACCACCAAAACCAGGACCGCCAGCGCCACCTGCACCGCCGTTTCCACAACCACCACCGCCGTGGTGCCCACCACCACCACCACCGCCTCCAGAAGTTCCAGGTCCGCCAGGAGTTCCTGAACCCGCACATCCACGTCCAGAGTTACGTCCTCCTCCTGGGTATCCGCCAACGCCGCCTGACGAAAAACCTAATGAACCAGCAGGAGTCACGGGATAAGCGTTGCTTCCACTTCCATTTGCGCCACCAGAACCTGCACCATAACCAGTTGGTGGAACACCTCCTGGAGAACCTCCTGGAGCAACTAAAGAGCCAACAACCGTAGCTCCACCCCAAGCGCCTGGCGCTCCACCCGCACCAATAGTCACTGCTGTTGGAGCAGCGATATAGCCTTGAATAACAGCTCCGCCACCACCACCTCCACCTCCATCAGAAGAGACGTATGCTGAAGGAGCGTTAGTAGAGCCCCCCGCACCTCCGCCAACAAGAACAGCGTAAACAGTAGAGTTTGGAAAAGATAAGCTTGTGGTAGTAGTTGTATACGTTGCACGCAAAGACATTCCTGTAGGAATGTTGGAAGGGTAAACTGGAGGCGTCGGGCCACCCGATGCCGTTACAGGGGTTGGCACTACATAGCTACCCATTGTGGTACTCCTTTGTCAATTGTTAATAATAATTTTAGTAATAGATGAGAACAGCGCCACCGCCGCCAGTTGAACTGGCGCCACCACCACCGCCACCAGAGCCGCCGCAACCAGAGTTTGAAGCGGCAAGAATTCCAGCGCCGCCAGAAGAGTTAGCGGCATAGGTAGTACCAAACAACGTAGATGAGCCGCCAGCGTTTCCGCCACCGCCAGGGCCAGCTAATCCAGCGTTGCCTGTGGTGTTGGTTCCTCCGCCACTTCCAGCCACTGAACCTGGGTACCCAGCTGCTCCGCTAAATATCCAAGAAGCGGAACCACCGCCAGTTGCGCCGCCTCCTGCGCCACCAGAGCCAGCCAAGCTAGCGGGTGCTCCGCCCATAGCTGTAAAGTTTCCTACCATTGTTGCTCCGCCCCAGTTACCTGCAGAGCCTCCAGCCCCCACAATTACAGATGTCGGAGCTTGAATGTAACCTTGAACGCACGCTCCTCCACCACCGAGGTTTCCGCCACCTCCACCAACTAACACAGCGTATACGTTAGTGTTAGGAAACGATAGGCTGTTAGTGGTTGTAGTGTATGTTGCACGAAGAGACATACCAGTAGGTATTTTTGTAGGAAGCACATCAAGAGACGTGCTTGAACCCGTTGAGGACGATACTGGTGGATAAGTAGAATATCCCATACTAAACTATTTCTACTCCGCTAATGTGAAAGTTCATTGTTGTTGCTGATGCAGAGCCAGAAATGATTTTAGGCGTTGCGTTAGCCTGTAGTGTTTGCTTCATATCAAAAAATGCTGATGAGTTAGCTGCAAGTGAGACACCGCTAAGCAAAGCAACACCGTCAAGGTTCAAAGTAAAAGTACCTGAAGAAGCTGAGGTATTAGTGACTACCACGTTGGTGACTACTGTTGTAGTAGAAGTGGTCGGAACGGTATAGAGAGTCGTGTTTGAGGTTGCAGCGGCTACACGAGCCAATGTTTTTGCTGTTACTGCCATTTATTTAGCTCCCATAACGTCGAGGATTGTGATGTCATCGCCCCAGCGAACACCGTCTGTTGTAGATGTGTCCACGATGAGCGACTGATAGTTAGAACCAAGGGTCTGGTTTGTTTCTGCACCAGCAGAGATACCAACAAGGATATCTCCCTTTGCAGTGATGTTTGCTATTGTACTAGCAAGGTTTCTGGCACGTGACATTATTTAGGCTCCTCTACTGGGGCAGTAAAGTTTGTACCATCGTACGACCAACCAATTCCAGCTGGTGAATCTTCGGTGTATTCGACACATGTTTTTCCAGTTACTTCTTGAGCAATCTCAAGGGTGACAGCAATAATTGTATTCGTTACAACGCCATTTTCAATAACTGCAAATTCAGCCATTATGCACTAAGTCCTCTCAGTACGTAAACAATTCCAGGTGACCCAGCTCCTCCAGCGTTTCCACTGTATGTACCTCCGCCCCCGCCTGCTCCATAACCGTTTGCGTTTCCTCCACTACCAGCTCCACCAGTACCAATACCAGAGCCAGCAGAACCGCCATTTCCTCCACCATTGTTGTTGTAAGCAACGCCACCGCCACCGCCACCAGTTGTCCCTGAAACTACAAATGGATATGGAATAACGGATGTACCACCAATGTTTGCATTTGAGCCATAGCTGCTGTTTCCACCACCAGCTCCGCCAGGTGTACCAGCATTTCCGCCACCTGCACCCGTAGTTCCTCCATTACCGCCTCCACCACCGTTAGCAGTCAGGTTTCCAAAAATAGTGGCACCACCAGCATTTCCGCTGGTACCAGAGCCGCCGTTGCCTTTTGCGCCAATAGTTACAGTAGTTGAGCCTGTAAGGGTGTATGGGCTAGAAAGAACACCACCAGAACCTCCTCCACCACCAGAACCAGAAGCGATAGAACCGCCACCACCACCGCCACCCACAACAACAACGTAAGCAGGACCTGATTGAGTGTACGTTGTAGAAGAAGTGATGGTGTCTAGAGTTCCGCTTATTCCTGCAACTATTACAGATTGTCCAGTCTGCTGCATGCTTATGACTGTTCCAGCTTGTTGCGAAGAGTAGTAAAACTTAGTTGCTGCTGTTGCTAAAGCATAGGTCACAGACCCATTTACAGTAATTGCAGACCCGATGTATGTGGTTCCATTCCAAAAGTCTATGTTTGCTACTGAGGTTGCTGGGCTGGTTGTTACGGTGTAAGTACCGATTATTAAAGGAGTGGTTGATTCATACAGAGTGCTTCCAGAAGTTGCTGTAAATGTATTAGCAAGAGTAAGCGAGCCAGAAGAACCAGAAGCAGCAGCGGCTGCGTTAGATACTGACATTATGCCAACTCACTTCCATAAGCGTGGAATGTTAGGGCGCCCGATGTACCTGAGGTGACGTTGATAACGTCCGTTGCCGCTAAGGTAAGGCCCAGAGTAAAAAAGGTTGTGTTGCTTGCTGGTACAGAGACACCAGAGAGCAGAACGTTAGTTGTTGACGTTGAAGCGCCAGCCTTGCAAATCCACACCGTTGCTGTTGCAGATGAGGTTGTGGTGTTAGCTACGGCCAAGGTGCTGACGACAGTTCCTGTTGCAGCTGGCACGGTATAAAGGGCCGTTGTAGATGTAGTGGCGTTAGCCTGTCCTAGAATTTTTGGTGTAAAAGCCATTGCTTACGCTCCTATAGTCATCAATGAGAAGGCGAACGCATCCTGGTCAACACTTGACCATGAAGCGGTGGTTCCATTACTTACTAACACCGTACCAGAGGAACCAATTCCTAGACGGCTAACTGTTCCATTTCCTGTACCGATAAGAAGGTCACCAGCAGCGGTAACTGTAGAGGCTGGAATAGAACCGTTGACAGCGCTGCTAGTAAAGGCAACTACTTCAACAACATCACCAGCGGTAAGCGCTGGAGATAGACCAGTGATGGATGTTCCATTAGAAGCCGTGTAGTCAGCGTTGCGGATGAGCTTTACGCCGTTCAAGTAGACAAGCTCAAAGTTAACGGTGTACGGAGCAGTGACCGATGTTTCTCCACCAGTTGCGGTATAGGTAGTAATCGCAAAGTTAGGTGACGAACCAGTTGTGCTGTCAATCCACAAGTCGCCAACCGTTGGGTATGAGGGAGCTGTGTTACCTACGAAAACACGGGTACCAACAGCGTTGTCTGTGACAACATGTGTACCTGGTTGGTTATTTTGTGCCATTACTGTATCTGGCTTCCAAATGCTGTTGCAGTAATTGCTGAGGCTGTACCTGATTGGACATACAACGTGTCTGCAGTTCCACCGTTAGTCATGGTGATGCCCAAGGTGTAGGTCTGGGTAGTCAGAGCTGGGATGGTCTGCTGATAGACAATCGCTGTTGCAGCGGTGTTCGTTGTACCCGCCTTGTTGCAGTACACGGTAGCTGTGGCTGCAGAGGTGGTGGTGTTGCAGAGAACAATGCTAGAGATAACCGCCTGAGTAGAAGATGGGACGGTGTAGAGCAGGGTGGCTGATGTGGCAGCCTGTGTTTGCCCTAGGATGGAGTAAGTAGTTGCCAAGATGACTCCTTAGTAATGGTGCCTCAATTATCGGGGGAGATGCGCCATTTGTACGGGTAAAACTTATCTAACCCAGCACATGCCTACATCCGCTGTTTTGCGGAGCATAGCCTCTCTCCACAACCCATTTTCCCAATAGGGGGCGGCCTCTACAAGCCATTCAGCAAAGTTAAATGTTGAGATATCGTGCCAATGTGTCTCGTAGGGCTCCCGCAGATGTTGCAGAATAAACTGAGGAGCAACCTCGGTATATCCCAAACCAGCTAGGTACTGAAGCTGCTTCTGGTGTTCATCCAGCGTGACATCTGTCCACTCAAATGTTAGCACTCCATACTTTTGTGTCATGCCTTTAAATACTGACCATTCTGCTCCCTCTACATCGACCTTAATGAGGTCTGGAATTCCATAGAGCTGTACAAGGTCATCCACGTTAATGGTAGAGACTTGAGTTGTGCGAAATGGTTTTCCGTTATAGGGCATCTCTGGGCTAGTAAGCCAGTCTTTGTTTAAGGTGGAAAGACCGTCTTCTTGTGCCTCGTAAAATTCTAGGCGCTTGTTACTTTCTTCAGACACGGCCAACTGCAACGGCACAACGTTGGGGTTGTAGATAAAGTTTTTTACTAACTCCGCATAGATGGCGGGCGCTGGTTCTAGGGCGATAACTTTGTGTCCCTTATTTAAACCAGCAAGGGTGGCGTCGCCCCTATTGGCGCCAATATCAAAAAGCATCACCACATCCTCTGCAAGTTGCTCTCTACAGAAGTTTTATATTCAGGGGCAAGGGGTAGGGTATTTAGGTGCTCAAAAAGTTCTTTGCTTTCGTCTCTGCGACCAATCCACCATGCAGACACAGCTTGCTCAAATGTCAGACAGTACTTGCCATAATAACCAATAGATGCAGGTAGTTCCTTATAGCTATCGCACGCAAGGCCCATGGTTGCCCAGGTGTAGCACTCCTGCCAGTTGCCGTTTCGCTCATGGAACTGTGACATGAGGAAGTAAGCCTCTGGTCTTTGCGGCATGTACGCCACTGCTTGCAAGATGCAGTTGCTAACGGTATTGACTCGGTCGTTTTGGTCTTCAAAACATTGTGCTACTTTTAACAAAGAAGTGTACACAAGAACGCCACTGCCATACTCAGCGGTCCGCAAGTAGAACGAGACAGCCGAAGCTGTTTGGTTGAGGCGATGGTATTCAACGGCGCAGGCAAAGTTAAGCTCAGGATTAAAGGGGTCATTAGATAGCGCTACTACTAGCTCCTCAATGCTCATAGGTCAGCGCCTCCATAATCATGTCTTCAACAATCAGTTTGGGAACCTGCAGCACAAATGCCGCATTGTCCTGAAATCCAAAACTTATTAATAAGTCTTCGCCAAGCTTAGCGGCGCCCACGCAGAACTCAATGCGAGCATCTAAGAAGGTCCATGGTTCAGGAGATAGCCCAACGATATTAAGCTGGTCATCCCATAGCACCAATCTATGTTTATAGATGCCGTCTTTTTGATTGAGATAGTTTTTAAATAGGTCAACTTCGTGTGTAATGGAGATATACATGTTTCCCCAACGAATAAGATGGGAACTGCCCCGCTGGTCAGCAGGTGATGGGAATGTTGGCTTTACGAACACCTGTTCGCATGTACTGTCCTCTGGGTTAGCCTTAACCAACTCCGTAGGCATTGTCCACTTAATAAAGTGATGTGGTTTATCTACAACGGGAACCCAGTTCTTTTCACAATAAGACTGGTCAGGAGCAGGAGCAGGTATGCGTGCCCGATGGATTTCCTTGGCGCTCCAGTTATCTTTATCTAACTCTATAGTGCTGTACTCCATACGACCCACACCATTGGTAGTGGTATCACGACGAACGCCGATTAAATGGTACTGGTCATCCCACTGCACAAGACGGGCATCTTCTAAGCCAACAAACTCCCAGATAGGCTGATGCAAGGAGAGCATATCTACCTTGGTATGGTCAGTCATTACTAGGTCGCTGTTGAGACGACAGAGATAGTTCTCTGTAACAAGGCGCTGGTCTTTCTCAGGATGTAGGTAAGAAAGCGGCCCCCATCGAGAGGGAAACTTTTGTGTATTTTCGGAATGATAAAGTGTGTAATTAACGTGGCGCAAGTTAACAAGGATGTCCCCATCACTGTCAATAAAGACAGAGGGATTCATTAGTCCTGTACCAGAGGTCAACCCTGTGGGGATTACAAGAGGCGCTAATTTACCGCCATGTTGCACCGATTTTTGGACCAGATTCATGCGGGCAGACTACCTACATTCCTCCCAATAAAAAGGATGTAACTGTTGGGTCTGCGGCAGTAGTTCCCGTTGTTCCCTGAATACCTTGGGTACCCGTCGTTCCTTGCAAACCTGTTGTACCTTGAACTTGAATACCCTGAGTACCTTGAGCACCAGTTGCGCCTTGGCTACCAGTAGTTCCCTGTGTTCCTACAAGACCCTGTGTTCCTGTGGCACCCTGTGTTCCTGTTGTACCTTGCGAACCTGTAAGTCCTTGTAGACCCGTTAGTCCTTGAGTTCCTGTGGTTCCCTGAGTACCAGTTGTACCTTGTGTTCCTGTTGTACCCTGTGGACCAACAACACCCTGGATACCAACAGCACCATCAAGGTTGACCGACCAAGTAGCAAACGTTCCTGTACCAACGATTCGGTCGTTAGTAAACGTTAATGAGCCCGTTCCAGCTGTGTACGACGTAACAGTTCCGTAAACAATGTGCGTTGCATCGTAAGCAACCACAATGTTTTGGCCCGTGGAGTATTGATAATTTTGTGCAATGGTGATTGTTGTTGTTCCACCAGAGGTAAGAGTAAATGAGGTTGTAGAGGACGTGCTGTAGTGGTCACCCGCAACACCTTGCAGACCTTGAGTACCCTGAGGTCCCTGAATACCTTGTAGGCCCTGCGTGCCCTGTGTGCCTTGCGTACCAGTAGTACCTTGTGAACCTACAGCGCCTTGAGTTCCCGTGAAGCCTTGAGTTCCCGTCGTACCTTGGGTACCTGTAGTTCCTTGTGCGCCAGTAAATCCTTGAGTTCCCTGCAGACCCTGTAGACCTTGGATACCCGTAGTTCCTTGTGGGCCCTGAACTCCTTGGTTACCTTGAATGCCTTGCGTACCCTGAGGTCCTTGAACGCCCTGAACACCCTGTGTTCCTTGCGTTCCTGTAAGTCCTTGTGTACCCGTGATTCCTTGGCTTCCCGTAAATCCTTGTGTACCAGTTGCTCCCTGAGTTCCTACCGCACCTTGTGTACCAGTAAGTCCTTGAGTACCAGTAGTTCCCTGGATACCTTGTGTACCCTGAACTCCTTGTACGCCTTGCGTACCTTGTACCTGGATACCTTGTGTACCCTGAACGCCTTGTACGCCTTGAATACCTTGAGTACCTTGAACTTGGATACCTTGTGTTCCTTGTACACCCTGGATTCCTTGTACACCCTGGATTCCCTGGGTGCCTTGAATTCCTTGCGTACCTTGTGCTCCCTGTAATCCAACTGTTCCCTGAATACCTTGGTAGTTAATCTGGGACATGCGGATAACTGCGCCCGCTGCCTGTGGAACAGGTGATGCGGCTGATACAGCATTAAGGTAAAGGCTGGTGTTATCGCCGTTCCAGAAGACTTCATAGTAGTCACCAGCAGTGGCATTGACCTGCCATGTCCATGCAGTAATTACTGGGCTGTTGCTTGTTACAACTGAGTCAAAGGCAGTAGATACTGCGGTTGTTCCATTTTTAACAAGCCAGAAGTTTGCTTGGTGATTTCCAGGACCTGTTAAAGCAAGTTGTCCAGCAAAATCAATTAAATATGTTCCCGTTACTGGGGCAGTTAGGCGGGTAAGGTGTGTACCGTCTGTAACAAGGGTTACACCATTTTGAATGTTAGTTGTATCAAAGCGAACCGCTTCTCCACCTGTTGTGGCGTTCTGGTCTACGGTTGAATAGAAAGAGCCATAGTTAGAGATAACTCCACCAGCGCCAGTAGCACCAGTTGCACCTTGAACACCGACACCAGATGTTTGAGTCCATGTAATAGGGTCAGTTCCAATAATGATAGAGCCGTCAGGGTTAGACCCATCAGCGTTCATAATCCAAGCAGTTGAGCTATAGGTGGTTCCATGAAGAACGTAAACGTAATCGCCTTCTTCTACCTGACCAACAACGTGATTATCTGAATCTGTAGCACGAGTTAATTTCCAAGCACTTCCACCTGGGTTATTCTTACCAGCAGCGGTGACTACATAGATGCCGTTATTAAGCGTTGTTGCTTGACCAGCAACAAGTACACGGTCACCAACACCTAATGTGTAACCATCAATTACTAAAGCCGCATTTGTGCTTGATTGTAGGTATGCTCCTACGCCGTACCCGTTTTCAGCATCAGCAGAACCTGCGGTATAGGTAGGCGTATTAGGAAGTGCGGTGGCCGAAACTGCGTGAACAGACTGGTGAGCGTTCTGTGAAGATACTGGGCCTTGAATACCCTGAAGACCTTGTAATCCTTGAAAGCCTTGGGTTCCTTGAATACCTTGCGTTCCCTGAACGCCCTGAACTCCTTGAGTACCCTGTAGACCAGTTGTACCCTGGTTACCTTGAACTCCCTGAGTACCTTGATTTCCTTGCACCCCTTGAGTTCCTTGGGCGCCCTGAATTCCTGTTGTACCTTGATTGCCTTGTACACCCTGAGTTCCTTGGTTGCCCTGGACTCCTTGAGTACCTTGTGTGCCTTGTGAACCAGTGATACCTTGAATGCCGTTAAATCCTTGAGTACCTGTCGTACCCTGCATGCCTGTTGTACCTTGGGTACCGTTATTGCCTTGAGTACCTTGTGGTCCCTGCAAACCTTGTACGCCCTGTGTACCAGTTGTGCCCTGCGTTCCCGTGTTTCCTTGCGCTCCAGTAGCGCCCTGTGAACCCGTGACACCTTGAGTTCCTTGAGAACCAGTCCGTCCTTGAATTCCTGTGGTGCCCTGTACGCCTTGTGAACCCGTTGTTCCTTGAGTTCCTTGTGGGCCTTGAATAATGCCAACGTTAACCCACGATGCGCCTTCCCATACATAGAGATAAGGGTCGATAATATATCCATCGCCATTATTACCTGTTGGGTGCGCTGCTTGTAAATCAGCAAGAGTGTTGTACGAACCAAGAATAACTACAGAGGTACCAGCGGTACCCTGAATGCTAATGCCCTGAATGCCTTGCACACCTTGTGTGCCCTGAGAGCCAGTATTTCCTTGAGTACCTTGAGAACCTTGAAGGCCGTTAGTTCCTTGAACTCCCTGTACGCCCTGAGTTCCCTGCACACCTTGTGTTCCTTGTGTGCCAGTAGCGCCCTGAATACCAACAGTGCCTTGAGTACCTGTTGTTCCCTGCGCTCCAGTAAGACCCTGAGTTCCAGTAGCGCCCTGAATACCAACAGTGCCTTGAGCACCAGTATGCCCTTGCAGACCATCAGTTCCCTGAGCGCCTGCCATTCCTTGGGCGCCAGTAATTCCCTGTGTGCCTTGAGGACCCTGCAGTCCTTGTACGCCCTGTGTACCTTGGGCGCCTTGAACACCTGTTAAGCCTTGAAGACCGCTACTAACAACCCATGAAGAGCCGTTCCATGTCTTGATGACTTCATCAACAGTATTCCAATAGGAGTCACCAACGAAATGTCCCGTAGGGTCGCTAGGCAAGGCAACTAAGCCAAGCGGAACTAGCATCCTACGGGACATCTACGGGTACTCCTAATTAGTTAGTGGTGATTAAGCGTGTACAACGACACGGTATGCGTTAGCTGAAGGAGCTACCGCAAATCCGACAGAAATTGCACTTGTTGAAGTGCGGGTTACGTCGGTCATCACTTCTTCGTATGTTGCAGCATCGTAAACTGATACTACTACATCACGGGTTCCCAAGTTGTGGGTAACGGTGAACGAAGTATTCGTTCCGTCTCCAACAAGGGCTGCGTACTTCTGTACGACAGTGCTGTCGATAGCAACTGTTGAGCCTGATACCGAGATACCAGTTCCAGCGTTAACAGCAAGTCCATCAGTAGTTGTAGACAAACCGCTATCGGTGCGAAGCTTGATGCTTGCATGGTTTCCACCATTGACAGTCAAGCCACCGTTTGTAGCTAGGTCAAGCTGGAAGGTGTTGCCATCCAACTTAACGCCGCTATTAGCGGTGTAGGTACCTGCACCAGCGAACTGGGTAAAGTAGAGCTCGTCAGTGCCAAGCTTGATAGAGTGGTCTGTACCAGTTCCTTCGTTAATTTGTACCCATGCGGTATTAGCAAGGCTATTACCGAAGGAGATAAATACGAAGTCACCAGCAATAACCTGGTCCTTGATGGAGTTGTTGTAGTCCTCTGCACGAGTCAAGACCCATGGGGTACCTGCATCACCAAGAGTTGTTACAACGTAAACACCGTTTTGCGTAAGGTCTGTTTGGTCCTTGACAAGAACACGAGAACCAACAACAAGGCTAGTGTATCCATCAATAACAATTGCGCCGTTAGAAGAAGCGGTAAGGGTTGCACCAATACCAGTTCCGCCATCAGCATCTGTTGTTCCAGCCGCAAAAGTAGCACCGAGGTCAGAGCCAGCAGTTGCTACATCTGCAGAGGTATGGATGTTGATGCCCTGAGCTACTGCATCAACATACTGCTTGTTTGCAGCATCGGTGCCAGCTGTTGGGTTTGAGAGGTTCTCAATCTTGTATGAACCAGCATCAAGAGCGCTACCGAGAGCAGCGGTTGTCAGAGTCTTGTTGGTAAGAGTTTCTGAAGCAGCACGGCTAACGATGCGATTGTCGTCAGAAACTGAACCAAGGAAGTACTGGCTAGAGTCTGCGTTAAGAACCAAGTGATTTTGTGAAGCATTGATAAATAGGTTCTTATCAGGGTCATAGTTAAAGTTGAGATAGTGAGTTCCACCATCTGAATATGATGCGTAGAGGTTTAGCTGCCCATGAGCCTCGATGAGACCTGCACCAGCAGTTCCGCTTAAGCTTACAAGGTTGTTGCCTGAAGCATCCTGGATGTACAGGTATCCGTCAGTTGACGTATCAGTTCCACCAGCGTAGATGCCGTTCTTTACATACAGGTTGTTTCCTGATGTAATGTTGGCTCCAGAAGATGTTTGGAAGTTAGAGAGCGACTCAACTCCGCTATCACCAGCAAGTGACAACAATCCATTATTTGATTCGAGGACAAGGTTGTTGCTGATTGCGCTTACACGGAATGTGCCGTCAGAGTGGGCCTCGATGACACCTTCCTGAGTTCCGCTTACATCTCCGCCGTACCAGTACTCAGTCTTCTTAAGGTGAAGTTCTCCATCATTGAAAGAAACAACCGAGTTAAGTTGAAGTGTTCCAGACGAAACGTTGAAGATGTTTGAATCAACAGAACTGATGTAGTTTCCTGAGATGTCAGACAACTTAGCAATACGGTTGCTTCCATCCATCAATGGTGTGCCTATGTAGGCATAACCACTTGTAGGAAGAAGGATGATGTCGTTAGCAGAACCAACCTGTAAATCAGACCCATTAAATCCAACGTAGTTGTTCTTAGCTGGAGGTGAGATAAGGGTTCCATTGTTACCAAAGGAGATAAAACCTTGAGTTCCATCTTCTACGCCCTTGACGTTAAAGGTGTTAGAAAGGTTAACGTCGCCAAGCCAAGAGTCGTCACCAATCTTGAGGTTCTCACCAGAACTGCCGTTGTGAGTAAGGGTTAGGCTGGTAAGGCTTGCATCATCGCCAGTTTGGATGTAGTTGGACAGTGATGGGATATCTGAGGTCTTAGCATATCCATCTGTTGTAAGCTGTGTTTCAAGTGTTGAAAGATTTAGGTCAACGTAGGTGTTACCTGCGTCGGTACCTGTGGTGAGGTACGTAGAACCCGTAACAAGGTCGCCAGCAATCTCATTGGTAATAGACTGAGCAGTTGGGATGTCAGAGGTCTTAGCAAACCCGTCTGTTACAAGGTTTGATTCAAGGCTTGTGTAATCAACACTAAATACACCAGTACCAGAGTCATAAGAAAGACCTTGGCTTGAAGATGCAGACACGGCGCCACGTGCACGTGAGTCTGTGTAGTAAAGGTTGGTTGTTCCCTCAGAGAGCTGGTCTGTTGAAGTAAGGGCAGCGTTTGAAATCGCTGTAGAAAGGTCACCTGGGTTAACGCCAATTTGAACCCATGAGGTTCCGTTGTCGATGTACAGGGTTTGGGTTTGGGTATCTGCATACGCATTACCTGCATTACCCGCAGCTGGGCGAGAAGCGGTATTGCCGTAAGCAATTGCTCCACCTACTGGCTGCCAGTTTGTGCCGTCGTAGACACGGAGCTCGTTATGGGTGGTGTTAAAGTAGACATGGCCCTTGCCATAAGCAGAAGGGTCTGTCGCCAAGTTTTGAATCTTGGCATTTTGTAGTTCAAGACCTGTGAGGTCAATAGGGGTTAGATATTTACGTGCCACTCGATTATCTCCTTAAGATAAATAGGCTTTACCTGAAAACGCTGCCGAGAATGTAGCGGTAAGAGTGTTCCGAGTGGTGTAATTAATTTCTCCTTCGACGATTGTACCTCCAGAGTCCTGGAATGTAACGTTAGGATAGAAGTTTAAATTGTGGTTAATGACCCACGTGTCACTTGGTGTATTTTGGGTATACACATAGGAAATAGATTCTGGAGAGCCTGCAGGACCTGCAGCACCTTGAACACCAATAATTCCTTGTGTTCCTTGAGCCCCAGAGCCTGTACTTCCTTGTAGACCTACTGCTCCTTGGATTCCTGTAAGGCCCTGAGAACCTGTGGTGCCTTGCGTTCCAGCTCCTGTTGCTCCCTGTAAACCTTGAGCTCCTTGAACACCAGAAAAACCCTGAATACCAGATGCACCCTGTGTTCCAGAACCAGTCGTTCCTTGAACACCCGTAAATCCCTGTGTTCCCGTTGCGCCTTGGATACCAGTTGTACCTTGAGTTCCTGCACCAATAGGTCCTTGCAAACCTTGAGCTCCTGCGGGACCTACAATAGGGCCAACATTTTCCCAAGCGCTACCAGCCCATACATATAAGTCAGTACCAATGACATATGCATCACCCGTGTTACCTGTTGGATGTGCAGCAACTAACGCAGCATAAGAGTTGTATGAACCAAGAATATTAACAGAGGTACCAGAGGTTCCCTGTGTACCAATTCCTTGGATACCTTGAACACCTTGACTTCCCGATGCGCCTTGTGTTCCTTGGATACCCTGAAGACCACGAGCTCCACCTTGTCCAGGAAGAACTTGAATAACGGTAACTTGTTGAGCAGTCATGCTGTCATAGCCGCAACTGCACTCACCCAAACACTGACAGGTTACTCTTGCCATTACATCGTCACCTCACGTGTAGTAAAGACAGTTCCACGCATGTATGTCTTTTGGTATGTTGGGTCATTAGAAGTTGTTGCTTGAATATCCCAATATGCACGTTCTGGCAGCATAGTTGTTTGGTCACTGGTTAATGACAGCTGAAGCTTGTTGTTGCTTCCCGACACAGGAGTGACAGTAAAGGTTGCTAACAAAGTAGCATCTCCTGGTTGCAAACGAATTTGAGATGCAAGGCTGTAGCCCGTAATGTCGAATGGAAAATCCAACTCAACTTGGAAGGAATCGCCTTGGTACATAGTAAGGTCAAATGAAGGAACATCTGAAGGGGAGATGGCGCTTCCATAGCTTGGCATAGAAAGCAGTGCACGTTGTGGCATAGCTTTGTCATCCACTTCCTGTGGAAGATAGACAGGCACATAGTTGTTGGTAGTCTTAGAGATACGACGCAAGGTAAAGACGTCAATCTTGTAAAGACCAATACCGAGCTGTGAGCAGAGTTCTTTGTATTGATTCTTGCGCTCTTCAATCATCTGCATGAGCTGGCGGTAGCGTTCAGAGCGAGGAATCATCACGCCATCTGGGGCGGTAATGTCAATGTCAAAAGAAGCATCCGTAGCCAAGGTGTACAAAGCCAAGGTTGAGGCGTATACGACTACTGGGTACTCTTCAATTCCTGGAAGAGTGCGAATGGTGTATCCACGACCGTAAGCATCAGCATGGTTAGCAATATGTTGACCAAAAGCGGTCTCAACAAATCCACAAATTTCGTGGTTTAAAAAGTAGCGATAATACGTTCCTGATACCACCACGGTATGCCCTGCAGCTGGTGTGGTGTCAAAAGTAATAAAACCACTGAGCTCTTCAACCTCTACAGTGGTGGACACATCTACCCCATTGACCTGAATGATAAGGGAAGGCCCATCAATAGGAGAATAGGGGACAAGAAAACGGTTAGTGGTTCCGTCTGCTACGAATTGGTAGACGAAGGACTTGCCTGCATCTCCAATTTCAAACCGTAAACGGTCTGCCAGACTATTAAGCGTTGCCACGTAACCTCCGAAATGTTAGCGCAAGTATCTCGCACTGACTAAAAATAAAAAGGTCCAACCCCCAACTGGGAGGAGGGCGGGAACCAGTTGAGGGAGGACAGTCAGCGACGGCTTAGTTTGGCCGCCAAATGTACCCAAGTTGTTCTAGATAATCTGCAAGTTCTGGCGAAACACTGTACTTAACTCCAGCTTTAAAGCTGTAGTGGTTACCAACACCAAAGGTCATCTCTTCGATATCAGTAATAGTACGAATAATCACACGCTGATTAGCGGTGCTTACGCCTACGTTTTCGATTTCATCTAGAACTAGAGGAGCGTCTGGCTTCTTTGGGTCGAAGACATCGTTCTCTAGGCTCTCTGCCTCAATCTGTGCCGCAATTGAAATCTCATCTTTGCGGTCTTGTAATGCTTTTGCGTTCTTCTTTGCTGCTGCTTCCGCTGCACGGCCTGTTGCGTCAAGCGGACTTGTTGGTGTATTTGCCACGGTTATGATTCTCCTAAGTAAGTTTTTTGGTTAGGGATGACTGTGGCCCCAGGAAGGAGGAGGGGCCACAGGCATCGGGTAATGCAATTAAGCGGTGTAGACCTTGACGATAGCCTGGTCAGTGATTACACCAAGACCCCAAATTGCGTACCATGCAAGAGCGTGCTCACGACCGAAGTCGAGAACGCCACCGTCACGGAGTTCAACAGGGAGTGAGATAGCGTGACCAAAAGCGTTGTCACCAATCATGATTGATTCGTAGACATCGGTTGTGGTTGTGCCTGTAGGTGCGGTAGCACCTGGGTTTTCTGGGTTACCACCAAGACCAGGAGCGGTGTTAGAGGTAACTGGAACACCAGTCTGGTCTGAAGGAGCACCGACTGAAGATGAGTAGTTAACAGATGTGCCAGAAGCAATCTTCTTAACTTGGGTTGTCTCAATGAAGACTACGTCATAGAGACGGCCGATTTCACCGAGCATGAAGTTACCTGGAGCAGCGTACTTCGTAACTTCAATGAACTCTGGGTTCGAGCGAAGGTCACGAGACTGCTTTGGGTGAACGAACTGTACGTAGGTTTCGCCCAAGCGAGGGATGTTCTTACCAGCAAGGGTAAGAGCAGCATCCTTGATTGCGCCTGTGGTCAACTTGTGATTTGCAGAAACTGATGCGATAGAAGTCGCAGCAGAACCCTCATCGTAGTTTGTGAAAGCGCCACCTGTGATGCCTGAACGGTCGTAACCAAAGACAGCAGATGTAGCAGCAGAAAGTGTGTTGCGAGCCTGTACGTCGAGGTACTGTGCCATGTGGCGACCAAGAAGACGTGAAGCAGATGCCATAACGTCATCGAATGATGCGTTCAAAAGCAACTCAGAAACAGCAACAGCATAGCCGTGTTCTGCAACTGTGATTGCAATCTGCTCTGCGGTAAGAGCGTTTGTGGTCATACGAACACCTTCAGTAAGAGGTGTTGGGTCGACCGCAAAGTTCTTGTAACGGAGGAAGTTCACACGAAGACCAGGTGCGACACCAAGTTCAGTCTTCTTAACTGCGAACTGCTCGAAACGAAGGATAGGCATTGCCTGGAACAAGATTTCCTTGGACCAGATTGTTTGAATTGCTTGGTTCAGTGAGCTATTAGCACCTGAGTAAGCGGTAGGGGCTCCAGCGAGTTGCCCTGTACCTGTAATTGCACTTGCCATTTAGGTCAAGTCCTTTCTAGAGTGTTAGTTGGAGGGGTTTAACCGAACAGTCCCTGACCACGATTAGTGCTTGCACTGCCAAGTAATTTGGCCCTATTCTTCGCATAGTCTGCCATTGACATATCCCTGACTGAATCAGGTGTAGTGATTTGTTGTTCCGAATCATTATCGAGGGGTCCTGATGCAGGTGCAGTAATACGTGCACCTACCATGTTCTGCTTGGCAGACGACATTGCCTGCTTTACAGAGTCTGAAATTCTGGCAGATTTTTCCTTAAGAATTGCGATGCTCTGCTCAACTGCATCTTGTGAATCGCCATCAACTAAATCGATAAGCTCTGGAACAATGCTGTCCCGCTCTTCTTCGATGCGACGTTGACGGTAGTTCTGCAACTCTTGATACTGCCGTTCCTTTTCAAGGAGGGCAATAGCCTTCTCTCTCTCAAGACGTTCATTCTCAAGCTGAGACTGAAATTCTTGCTCCTTCTTAGCGAGGAGTTCTTTGAAGGAAAGTTCCTTTTCTTGCTTTTGCTTTTGCTTTTCGGCTTTGGAAGCTTCACGCTCAGCACGCTTTGCAGCACGTCGAGCTTCTTCTTCTTCTTTAGCCTTCTTCATGGCTGCAAGTTCTTCAGCCATCTTTTCCATCTGAGGATACAGCTTTGCCTTTTCCTGAGCACGAGCCTTTGCAAGGTCGTCTGCAGTAAATCCTGGCACTACTGGTTCACTCATTTCTGATGATTGTGCAACTTCGGCTGCCGCCTGAATTGCATCAAGTGTGTCTTGGTCTGCCATTATTGGTCACCTATATTTCTTATGTCGTTGTCCGAATGCCCGAAGGCGTACCACTGGGTTATTAACAAGACAATTGCATTACATTTATATGCTTTTGTCTCGATATATTCTGATATTTATCAGAAATCTATTCGTTCTTGTCTATTGACCTTCTTTGTGGAATTTTGGTTCCATAGGCGTCGGTAACAAGCTTGTTGCGAATATCAGCTTCACCTTGGTGTTCGATTCCTTCGGTTTGCTGACTGATTGGGTTTTCTGGATTCTGTGGGTCGTTAGGTCCAAGAACGCCATCGCCCAAAACATCTCCATCACCTAGCTGCTGTGGCTGCATAGGAATTGCAGAGTTTCCATCTGGACCTGGCATCATGCCCGTCATATCCATAATCTGCTTTTGGATTTGAATCTTAATAAGCTGCAAGGCGCCGTCTGCTTCCGCATCTGCCTTGAGCTCCTCACGAATTTCATCGAGCTTCTCTTCTGGGAATTCCTCGCCAAGGGCACGAAGTGCGCCTTCCTTAGACTCAAGACCCATAGAAATCTTGGTTTGGATTTCATTCAAGACAATCAGCTTGTCTAGTGGAAGAGGTGATGGGAACTGTGCGTAGTTCATGTAGGTAATAGGGTCATTAGGGTCAAGCTGGGTAAGCTGACCATCCTTGATAGGACCGTCTACCTCTGGGTTATAGATAAATGTCTCTGGTTCTTTAATTGCCAAAGTACGAAGAGCAAGATGGTTAATTTGCTCCAATCCCTTACCGTACTGAGCAATCTTCTGTGAGTAGCGGTTCATCAAAGGCTGATACTGAATGGAAAGCGCTACACCAGAGGTGTTTGAGATTGCCTGAACTTGCCCCAACGCAGTTTCAGGAATGTTCATGATTTCATGCATTGACCGCTTCAGCAGTTCAAGGTACTTCAGGGCTCCGTCAATTCCCTGAGCACCACCTTCAAGGTTGAAGACTTGGGCGTCTTTTGGAAGACCGCCCCAAACCTTCTTAGCACCCTTTTCTAGGTTAGAGGCTTTAGCACCCACGATGACCGTTACTGGTGATGCGTGGTAGTTAATGATGTCTGCGACATCAGTGCTAATTTCGTTATATGCACGGTTGATAGTGATGATGTCGTGTGCGTCTGCGAGACCCCACGGTGAACCTGAAACAGGAACATTAGGAATGTGAACTACAGGAATGACGCCTAGTGGATTGGGGCGTGAATCTATGAGTTCATCGTTGATGTATTCCTCAATAACATCGTCAGTGAGGATTTCAGTATAGGTAAATACTTGACGAGTACCTTCAAGGGATGTTCCCCAGAAACGGTACTTCTGCTTAAAACGAAGCAAACGTGTGCGGTCGTGTGGGTGGAACTCAGGGAAACAGAATGACGAGTTCATAGGAAGGATACGAACACGACCAGGATGGAAGATTCCTGCAGAGTCTTCCCATGCTTCTTCGTAAGCTACTTTGACAAAGCAATCGCCTGTAATGCCGCCTTGTTGACCCATTTCAAGTAGGACACGCATTTTGTCATTGTCCACTTCCCAGATTCTTTCGAGTCTGTCAGGAACAATTGCTTCTGTTGCTTTAGGCGAACGAAAGTGTACGCCACGACCAAATACGAAACGGGAAAGATAATCATTAAACGCACGGTAGTAATTAACCGCAATTTGCATTTCGCCAGTCTCACGGCGATACCCCCAATGGTGACCAAGGTACATTGCCCAGTTCAGTGAGTAACGGTTGAGGCGAGGTCCGTGTACTTCAAACTCTTCATCGGCAAGTTCAACGAGTCCTAGAGGGGAAACGGAAATCGTTAAGTCGCTTGACGCCGCTCTGTATGAGGGTGGTGAAAAGTCAAGAAATGACATTAACGCTTACCTTTTTTCTTATCATCTTCTTTTTCTTCAAGATGTTTGCGCTTTTTACTTTCAACTTTCTTTTGCGCCATCTTCTTCATGCGGTCTGTGTTTGTAGTCTCAACAAACTGTCCGCCAAGCTGTGTGTAACGTTGATGCACCCATGCACTTGCGCCTGGAGAAGGATAGGTAGCGTACTTAGCCCGTGCCTGTGCGACAACCATCGCATAGAGCTTTGGGTTAGACGGCTTCTTCACTTAAATCTCCTCCATAGATAACCTAAGAGCCCCCACACTAATGTGAGGGCCGTTAGGTGTCTGTACTAACTTAGTCGTTTACGATGGTTGCCGATGTGCGCTGTGTGCGTCCACCTGAGCGAGCGACTGTCTCAATCTTTGCAGCTGAGTAGTCGTTCATGGTGCCATGTGCGAACTCACCAAGGAAGGTTGGTGCTTCAACCCATGCAGCTGAACCAACGTGAGCACGCTCAGCAAGTGTCTCTGCGGCTGGCTTCTCGAAGACGTTTGCGTTGTGGTTTGCACGACCTGGTGCTGAAACCATTCCCTGCATCATTCCCTTTTGGAAATCATTTGGGACGTCGGTATCGGTAGCGATACCCTCTTCGAAGCGAAGTGGACCACGGCGAGTTACGTTGTCAGCGCCCTTGCGCTCGTAAATCTGAGGTGCACGCTCTGGAAAATGAGGTGCTGGTGAAATTGTCATAGTTACTCCTTAAGGATGTTTATGGAAGGCCATTCCAGGT
>Ga0208742_1000252_pt1 | contig 22015 bp, 25 predicted proteins | sample CryBogCBH28Sep08_FD_184601 | JGI IMG/M metagenome (GOLD analysis project Ga0208742, IMG submission 184601) | Freshwater microbial communities from Crystal Bog, Wisconsin, USA - CBH28Sep08 (SPAdes) (version 2) | ecosystem: Environmental > Aquatic > Freshwater > Lake | place: Crystal Bog... | reverse complement strand
GAAAGTAGTGGTAATAGATTTCTAGATTTTTTTCAGGAAGTTGCCGAAATTGACCAACTTATATTTGACTTAAAAAAAGAAAAACAAAGAATTATGAATTTAATTTGACTTTATTTAAAAAAAAAATGAAAATAAAAATATAAAAATTACAATGATGTACTCTATTTTTCGAAGTTATATGTTATTCCAACTATTTGACACATGTTGCATTATGCGCGCATTTTGGGCTGTTCAAAATATCTAATTTAAACTATCCTACTTGAGTTTGAACTTGAAATTTTATCAAGTATTTTTTTAAATATTTCCTCATCGATAAACTTATCAAAAATTATTATAAGTAATTGTGAAAATGCAATTATTGAAAGAAACCAAAGCATTACACATTTATACTTTTTTCTTAAGAAGCGGGAGCAAATCGTGTCCGTTTCATTTGGTGTACTTATTTTTTCAGTCATTAGGTTTTTTGACTGCTCAGATAGTAGATCTTCCATTAGACAACCCAATAAGCAAAGTTATTAGAATTGGGAGTGCGCATATGTGTGAAAGCGTGTGTGGGGGTGATTTCGCGAGGGTTTGTAAAAAGTTAATGTTTGAAGTGATTTTTTGTCTTTTTGGTCAGTCTATTCTAGCTTTTTATGGTCTTAAAATACTATATGGATATATTAGACTTACTTGAAGAATTAAATAGTTTGAAAGTTGAAGCTAGAAAAATAGAAGAAGAAATTAGAATTTTGAATACTGACTTACTTGTAATTTTTTTTGAAATTTACGCATTTATTTTTGATTTAATAAGTTAAGATAAGTTAAGTCAAAAATGTCGGGACGTAGTAGGTTGAGGGAAGAAGAGTATGAGCAAGAAAGAAGGGAAAGAGAACGTGAAGAGGAAAAAAGAAGAGAGTCTGAAGAAAGAAGACGTCAACACGAAAGAGAGAAGGAGGAACTCGAAAGAATTAGCAGAGAGAGGGAGCAGGCTGAGAAAGAAGCTTTAAGAAGATACGCATACAGGGACCTTTAAAACTTTCTAAAATGATTGCAATCAAAGTGTTTTGTGTTGTTTTTTTCTTTCTCGTGCAAAAACAAACATTTGCGTTTGACTATGACGACTTATTGTACGAGTATGAAGACTCAATTGTTCCTACCAACAACACCTCAACGCCAAATACCCCTTCCCAGCCATCTTCAAGGGAATTTGACACTGAGTTTGCCGTGAAACATAACAAGGTATCACGAAATCGTGGTCCTTGTTTGAGTGAGTCTGAACTTATCCGCAAACTCCTAGTGATTATGCGGAAACTGGTCTCCTCGATTTCGAGGAAAAAAACAACAAAACCAAAGAAAACAATAACGCTACCACCACCAACAACAACACCACAACCAACAACAACACCCACTGCAACAACCACTCACCAAGAACGCGAATTTGCAATTCAAGATGAGGATTTCGAGGATAGTTTTTTCGATAAAAACATTGGTGGATCGGAAACAACTATCCGGAATGAGCGGGACCACCCAAATCCATATGGACCGGTAAATTGGAATTTTAAAATTTACTTTTGTTTTTGAATTTTAAAATTTAGAAAAAAATTTTTAAATTGGTTTGATTTTTTTTATTTCTAGTTTGAAATTTAGAAAATTTAGAAAAAAATTTTTAAATTGGTATTTTTCAGGTGAACCTCTTTGGGGGAATCCACAACACAATCAAAAATCATCTCATCGTCGTTCTTGTGATCATTGTGGTTGTTGTTCTTATAACATCTTCTGCAGTAATAACCGTATTTTATATAAAATGCGCTTGCTGCAGAAGGTGTTGCAAGAAGCAGGGTCAAGAAAATATTGAAATGGCGGTGGTACCTGAAAATCCCAATGGACAGCAACAACAACAACAACAACAAGAAAAAGAGCTAGTGCCAGAACAGGAAAACGAAAACAAAGAGAAGAAAAAGGATCAACTATCTGGGCCCGAAAAAGAGGTAGAGGGGGAGAAAAAAGAGAATACCGAAACAGAAGAAGCTATTGGTAAGATTTTTTGTATCAGTTTTGATTGTTCTAAATGTATGTTTTGTAATTTTTATTCAGGAAATTTTCGCAACAATAGCATTGAAAAATAAGGTTGACATAATAACTAGGGTGATAAATTTTATTGATATTTTTAAAATTCTTTACTTTTTATTTCTCTTCTCATGATCTAAACTGGGCTATTTGCGGTCTTATTTTTTTAATCGTTAATATGGTTATACGCTTGATGGCGCCACCTACTAATAATTTTTGTTGAGTTTTTAAAATTTTATTTAATGTATATTTTAATTTCAGATTTGGAAAAGAGGAAGGGTTCCTTCAACGAAAGAAGGAACAAACTTCATCTTTCACTTGTTCTACCCCCTCCCGAACAAGCACGGCAGATGAAGCTTCGCCAGCCACTCGTTTTGCGACGTTCTTACGGCGCATCGGTGTTTGACATCGGCACTTCGGAAGGTGGGAGGCGCTTGCGCGAACACCTCGAAGCTTCAAACGCGCGATACTTGGCCAGAAGGGCGGGGTTCTCCTTACCACCTCGAGAAGACCCTCGTGAACCCCGTGAACATATATATGAAGAGATGAAATAAAAAATAACACTAACACTAGAATTTAAGGTTATTTTAAAAAATTTGAGAAAGAAATTTCTCAAATCTTTTAAAATATTTTAATCGGCCGATTTTTTACTTTATTTTTGTTACTAACAAATACTAACAAAAGAGCTTATTTAAACTAAACTGATCTCAAAAATCAAATATTTCATTTAAATTTTAACAAAACATGAGCTTGATACCTCAGTGATAGAATTGATTGCACGCACATCCCGATGGGGCTGTCCTCCACCGTGTTCGAACCGGGGGACGGACAGCCCCATCGGATGTGCAATGTTGCAAGCAACGCTACCACTGAGCTATCAAACCATGTTCAATTTCTTGCTGCAAACTACAAAAGTATAAGAAAATTTTTAAAATGTAGTAACACTAGAATTTAAGGATAAAATATCAAAAATGCACTAACACTAATGTGATCTCAAAAATCAAAATTTCCAACATTTTTTAAATCAAAATCAATTTCGAAAATTTTTATATAACTTTATTTTCATTTTTTTCTATAATGATTTAATAAAAGAAACATGTTTCAAAATGTGTATTTCTTTAAAATAACAAAACATGAGTTTGATAGTTTAGTGGTAGAATTGATTGCATGCACCCCCGGTGCCCATAACACCACCCGGGATTCGAACCACTGTGTGTGCAGCGATGGGCATCGGGGGTGCATTGTTGCAAGCAACGCTACCACTGAGCTATCAAACCATGTTCATTTTCTGACTAAAAATTATAAAACAAAATTTTTAATTAAAATATCAAAACGATTAGGCATTGGGTGGGTGGTGTTGCAAACAACGCTAAAACTGAGCTATCAAACCATGTTCATTTTTTAGCTACAAATTAGACAACTAATATAAAAATTTTTTAATATTTCAAAAATCAAAATATTCCCTCAATTTTTTAAATCAAAATCAATTTCGAATATTTTTGTATAACTTTATTTTCATTTTTTTTTATAATGATTTAATAAAAGAAACATGTTTCAAAATGTGTATTTCTTTAAAATAACAAAACATGAGTTTGATAGTTTAGTGGTAGAATTGATTGCATGCCCCCCCGATGCCCATCACACCACCCGGGATTCGAACCACTGTGTGTGGCAGCGATGGGCATCGGACGGGCATTGTTGCAAGCAACGCTACCACTGAGCTATCAAACCATGTTCATTTTTTGACTAAAAATTATAAAACAAAATTTTTAATTAAAATATCAAAACATGTGTTTGATAGTTTAGTGGTAGAATCGATTGCACACCCGTCCCGATGTCTCTAATCCACACCCGGGATTCGAACCACTGGGTGTCGATTAGAGGCATCGGACGGGTGGTGTTGCAAGCAACGCTACCACTGAGCTATCAAACCATGTTCATTTTTTAGCTACAAATTACACAAGTACTATAAAATTTTTTAATATTTCTCGATCCATATGGTACACTATGAATACCACAATCAAAAAGCCATCTCTTACTGTCGAAATATGATAGAGCTTTTTTCTTTTGAATTATAGTTTTAATGTCATGTTTTTTTGAGCGTATTGATGCAAATTCATGTCTTTTTATGATTCCATTTTCAAGACAATTTTTATATTGAGAGAAACGCAGCCTGTTTTTGATTGCTGCTCTACCAAGTCCTTTGCAAATTTTTTTTTCACTTTCAATGCGTGATTTTCGATCAACTAAATTTAAAGCATAACATTTCGGTCTTAATCCAATAAATTCTACACATTTTTTTGTACCACAAAGTTCATCTTTAAAGTAGCCTAGTTGTGCTTTGTTAGTGTCATTGAATTTGGGGTGATCTTTTGGGTAATTAGAAAAGTCCATGTAAGGTCCAATTGTTTTCCAAAATACTTTTGGTTTGGTAACTTCAAATAGAAAAGAATCTGTATCGCTCATGCCAAGGTTAAATGTGCATGGAGAATTTTTCGTCATCTTGTTGTACCAGAAATCGAACATAACAAATTTGCTCTGAAATAAAGAAAAAATAATGATGAAATCAACCATATGTTATCATGATCAAGTAACTTCTAACTTCTCTCAATGAATCAATTATGATGTTTTTGAAATTATTTTGATCATGATGAATTAGTGACAACTTAGCGTCAGTGTTTTGAAAATAAATCCACATGGTATTAAACTTTTTGAAGTTTTTATAATTACCAGTTCAAGAATTGAAAATCCTATTGCAATTGGTTTGTCATGAACAACTGTTGGAGTGAAATGGTTTGTTTGAACAAGATCCTCTCCAAGAATTGTATAGTTTTTGAATGTAGGGCTACTAATAGATTTTAGTGCTGACTTTGAAGATGTATGAAGTTTTACTGTTAAATAATCTCTGACATTTTGCATGGTCTTCCCAAAAACACTGTTTGCCTGTAAAATAAAAAAAATAAGAATTAATTTGAAATTATATATAAAAAAATTGTAAAATATGTTTTAAAAGAAATTTACTTACTAGTTTTTTGAACTGATCCATCTCAAATTTCGTGGAGGCAATTTGTCTAGATAGAGTGCATTTCTCAATGAAAGGTGCAATAAAATTGGATTGCTTAAATTTCAGAATTCGTGAAATACTCTCAATTTCAAGTCCAAGATCTTTGTATAATTTTAAATTTTTTGCATGAACAACATAGTTTTTGCGGTCATGAAATGATGAAATCAATTTCACATCTTTATATTTCTTTTTGCTGTCAGTTAAAAAAAGTGCTTTTTTAGCATATGGTGAAAGATTTTTCTCGCTGACTTCTATTATTTCGGGTGCTAGTGGAAGGTTGCTATGTGAATTGTGTAATTTTTTGGGGTATTTTAAATTGCACTCTACAATATACCCATCATTTCCATCGAGATCGATTTTTTCTAGATCAAATTCTTCTATTTCATTTAGAGGCATCCATTTAAAATCTGATTGTGGTAGTTTTTGCATCATCGCATTTCCATACAAGTTCTGGAAAAAATAAAAATAATTTAAAAAATACAAAACCGACAAACATATTCTCGAGGATTCGAACTCGGGACCTCTTGATCATGAGCCGGATATTAAGCAACCACGAGAATATGTGTTCGGTGGAAATAGATTAAAAAATCAGGCTTTTATTTTTAAAAGAATAATTTTTAAAAAAATACAAAACCGACAAATATATTCTCGAGGATTCGAACTCGGGACCTCTTGGTCATGAGCCGTATACTAAGCAACCACGAGAATATACGTTCGGTGAAATTAGATTAAAAAATTAGGCTTTTATTTTTAATTAAGAACTTACATTCGCGTCAATGTATACTATTTCAGATCTGTTTTGCGGTCTTGATGAGGGAATTAATTTGCGACTCCCGATAAAAGCGACTCCTCCTCTTTTTCCAGACTCAATGAATTGCACCATGTTAATATCATCAGGTAGTTGAATTTCACACTTAGTCATTTTTAACATGCTGTCATAGCTGTATGATGGTAATGAAATGTAGTGTGCAGGATCCAATCCGGAAAATCTGTGCATGTCTTCACGAAATTTTTGAAATACTTCTGCAAGTAATATTGTATCAATTTTACAATATATTTTTGCATAGTCAAGAAGATTTTGACATTTAAATTTTTTCCATACTTTTTTGGCAAATTTGTAGTCTTCTTTTGAAATTGTTTCTTCTGAGAGAGAACTGTAAAATTCTTTTCTTTTTGGTAATTCAATTGTTTTCCGCATAACTTCTAAGCTAGTACAGAATTCATATGGAAAAAATGATTTTTTTAGTACCATGTCAAATTTTTCTTCATCAAATTTCCCGTCTGTTTTAACAATATATGTTGAATGTAGAATTTTATATTTATGGTCGGTTTCTTTTAAATCCGAACACAGTTGTGCAAGTGGGGCCTGCAAAAAGGCGAGGGAATCATTAAATTCAAATGAATTGAATGATAATGTCCTAAAATTTTCACCATTATATGGAAGAACATTGAGGGATTCTATTGCATCCCCATATTTATTTAATGCTTTAACAATAAAGTGGAAGTCATACCGCGAACCATTATGAATAAAAATCTTCAATTTTCTTGGTTTTTGACGTCTCAAATTACATTGCTGGCATGCAGCACCTATAAACTTTGAGGTTATATGAGAATGGTCTCTACATTTTACAGTAGTTCCAGAAAATTCTTTGTCACACAAATAACAAGATTTTGAGCTGTAAAATAACTTGTTATCTTCCTTTGTCATCACAAGTTCATGTGATATGGCAAAAAGCGGTTTGATCCAATTTTTTTCTTGTTGTAGCAAATGTTCAACAAAAACCTCACCAGCATTCTCTCCTATGTAAGAATTTTCATGTATTGCATTTCCTTCAGGTCCTATAACAACAAAGCTATAACCAATCGGTTCTTGATTACTCAATGTATTGGTGAAAGATGCATCACATTTGCACTTTAAAGATGAGCAGACAAAACAATAGTTGTCTTCTTTGGGGAGAGAGCATTCAAAGTCCAAAAAAGCTATATATTCGAGTTTATGTTGTTTCTCATAATTCCTGAATTTTATTTTCCTTTTCTGTTCTTCAGGTATAACTTCGACTCTCGGTTTGTTTAAACAGCAAATTCTAGCATGTTCATTAAGATGGAACAAACTAGAAAAGCTGTTTAGGCAATTTAAGCAAAAGTTTGTTTTTTGATACGACTTTACGTTTTTCGCATTGGTGTATACAGCGCGTAAGTATTTGTCAACATTTGTGATTAGTAAATAATGATTAACACTTGTAAGTTTTATTTGTTTCTGCACAAGTAAAATATTCATTATTTTTTTTCCATTTCCAAGCCCATATTCATATGGGTAGATTTTTTCCTTTCCAAATGATGAAGTGCGTGTTAATATATTAATCTTCAAATCTAAATGTGCATTTTGCTTTAGGAATTTACTAATTCCTTGTATCGAAATCGGGAAAGAAATGTTTCTTGTATTAAACTTTTTCATGTGTTTTCGGAGCTGTTTTTCTTCATTTTTTTTCAACTTAGGGTCAGTTTTGTAAAGAAATTTTGCAACACAATAAAGAAAACATTTTTGATCTTTGTTTGATGGATTATACAAAAACTTTCGATTATTGATTGCTGAGATATTAACTTTTTTCTCCTCATCAACAATAATGTTATTTCCCCCAACAATTGGTTTTAATTCGGCAATTTCAATATGAAATACAAGGCCTCTGTCAAATTGCCAATTTGAACCACTATTCATAAAATCCTCAAGACTTCTCCCCTGATGCTGAAAGCTTTTTGTAATATTTCTTGAAATATTTTTTTTCACTAGCGCGTTTGCGATAAATGATGGTGCTCTGAATGGAATTGCTGCGGAACTCACTTTTTCACCTTCATTATCAGTCATTTGCATTAGACCAATGTAAACAAGACTTACTTTGCAGACAGTTTTTTTTGCGGCTTCACACATTATTGTTTTATAAACATTTTTCCGAATATTATGTTGTGAATTTGGAAAATTAAACTCATTTTCACGAAATGTGTATCTATATGTGATTATAGATTTTTTAAATGCAGATTCAATTACTTTGAATTTTTTGTTAAATGTATGTCGAGAAATATAATGTTCTTGAAGTTTATGGCAATCTTCAAATATTTGCCCACACAAATAACATTTTTCAACAATGCTTGAATGAAGGTGAAATTTTTCATAATGTCTGTTTAAATTATATCTTTTTTGAAAGATCAATGGGCAATTTGAATCAGGACACTTTAAATTTATTTGATCACCCATTTTCATATTTAGATATTTGAATTTGATGCACAACTAAATTTAAAATACAAAATTCCCAGGTTTATATCCAATTCAGTTTGTAACTCCTCCCATCTGTCGATTAAAACTTTGAGAGATGATATAAAAGGAAGATGTGGGGGTTATTTCTTCACCACTTTTCATTCTTTTATCGAACGGAAAAGATATTCTCAAATTTCCCAAAATGCCGCGCCAACCAACCAAGAACATGCCGAAACGTAAGTATTTCCACTATTTAAAGATAGCTTAAAATTTATTTAGTGTATTAAAAAATATTTTAATATTTCTTAAATTATTTTTAGTTCAAATTGATGGCAAGAAGAAAAAGAGGACGCCCAAAGAGGAAGTCGTCATCTCATCCGAAGATGAAGGTGAAATCTATTCGGAAACGGAGGACGAGGAGGAAGAGGCGTATGAGGCACCCAAAAAAGCTGTCGACCACGATTACAAGCCGGACTCTGAGACAGATGATGATGGGACCGATTCAAACGAAAGTGGGGAGGAGGATGAAGAGGGTCTCGTTGCCAATGCCGAGGGGTCGGTTGCTCTATTAAAAGAAAAAAAGAATGCTGCAAAGGAGAAAAAAGAACCCAAAAAAGCTGAGAAGAGGAAGGTAATTCCTTTAAAGATTAAAGAATTAGCTATGACTGCAGCAAAAAAGCAAAAAATTGAGAAAGAGAAGCCCAAGTCAACCCCACGGAAAAATAATTCTAAAAAGATTGCTGCTGATGTTGGAAGCATTCAACAACCAATGGACTTGAGTCAAAGCAGACCTCCATCCTCAACTGCGCAAAATCAAATGCAAATGGATGCTCAACCTGAATTTTCAGGAGGACAAAGCCAAGGTGAGGAAAAGGCATTTAATTCATCTTTTATTGAAAAAAAGAAAACAAGAGACACACCAGTTTTTAATGATAAAAATTTGGATTACAATCTTTTCAGTAGCGACCCGGATAATGTGGTTTCAAAAAAAATTAAGATTTCAAGTAATGTAATTGTTCAATGCAGAATGATTGATGGAATTGAAAAGGGGAAAAATGCCGCTTTTCAAGACTACGCAGCTTTATCATTCCTCCGTAAGACAAAGGATGAAAAGGCATTTGAATTTAATCTCCCATTAGGATTAGCAACTAATATTATTGAAGCTTTAAAGCTCATAATCAATGATAACCCAAAGTTTTTCAAAAAGTACAAAGATTAAAATATCTTTCCAGTTCTCGATCAAATTTCAAACACGGAAAAAATACTTTATCTCAAGAAAATTTTGAAGCATATGAAAAAAAATAAAGATTTTGATTGTAAATGCCAAATTTTAACATGTTTACCCTGCGCAATATATATATTATTAAATTAAAAATGTAAACATATTTTCAGCAAAGATAAATTCTTTATCAAGAGAATTATCAGAACTCTATGAAAAAAAAGGAGAAAAAATATCGGAATTTTATAGAAGGAGTGACATTACCACAAAAAATATCTATGAAGATATAAGAAAGATAGACATGTTGATTCATATGGTTGAATTTGAAATATTGTCTAAAAAAATATATTATTTCATGAACTATTAAATATAAATATATTTTTTCAGAGCTGATTGCTGCAAAAAATCTTCATGCTTCCATTAAAAACAAAATAGATGAACTGAATAAAGAGAGAAAACTTATAGATTATCTCATTGATAGTGAATACTCAAATCTTGTAATTGCAAAAATGGCTATTATACAACTTAGCTCTGATTAATTTTTTTGCAGCCTTGAAACACACAACCTGCTGCACAATCCAGAAAATTGATGTCCACAAAAAACTTGAAAATTTTGCATTTGATTTGTATTGTAGAAATTTATCTACTTTTTGCCCTGAAAGCTCAAAAATGGTATATAATATATTTTCAGCATTCTTAAAAGAAAAACATAAATTACTTTTACTTTTACAGAAACAAAAGACGCCATAAAAAAGGATACGCATTACTGGTATATAGGACTAAAAAAGAAAGACAGCTGAAAATATGTATATAAAAATGTAATGAAAAAAAAATGAGAAAATAAAAAAAAATGGTGGTAGTTTTTTTATATTTGCAATATTTTATTTAATTAATTTAACTTTGATAAACATATATTTTAAAATGTATTATGTTTCATTATAATTTGTTAATAAATAAAAATTCAAATATAACTTTGTATGAATTCAATTATTTTGTCATCATTAACATTTAATTTAGTTTTATCAAAAACAGATATAAACGATTTAAGAGAAACATCATATTTTTGAGAAATTAGAAAACCTAGACAGAAAAACCCACAAAATATACTTGCACAGCTTTGAATACATTTATTATTAATTACCAATTTTCTATTTTTCTTGTTATTATTAATAAAAGTTTTAATAAATGGGTTTGTTAGAGTATTTCCATAAGGGTCAAAATATATAATTTTTTTCTCTGAAGCAAATATAGCAACGAAATGTGATCCTTTGGTGTCATGTTTTGATAAGTTGAAAACAAGACAAAAAATTTTTTTGTCCTTAACTTCGGGCTGGATATCACAGGGAAAAGTACCTAGAAATATTCGTCCTAAAACTTTTTTTCCTATTTCTTCAACATATTTATTAGTGAGTCCGGACATTTTTTTTTACACAAGTCCATTCATTGAGAGTGTAACCTGTTTATTTTTATTAATAGTGATGACTTCTTTAAATGAGGCATATACAATACATGTAATATTTTTTACTAAAGCTTCATGAAAACCCACATGAAGATCGATTACTCCAGCTTTAACACCATGGTCATGAAATGAGTTACATAAATCAGGAGTAAAGTCAAAGGCAAAAAAACATGAATTTGAGCAATAGTCCTCGAATGAAATACCATTAGACTCATTTGAATGTAGAATATCAATATTGTCGATAAACCACCTGTATTCCCTGATTGCTTTTTTATTTGCAAAGTCAGGTTGTAGAACTGTAGGTAGAACTGGTGCACCATTTATAAAAAGATTAAAGTAGTTTAATTTAAAATGTTCAAAAACAAATGGATTTTTGTTAACTGCACCATCATATGCGGCCGTATCAACAAAACCAATGATCAAAGATCTTGGAAGTTGCCCTCTAAATATCTGACTGATGTTGTGGTTCTTTAAACCGGATGGAATTGTAAAAGTCTTTATTCTAGATTGATCAATAGGGTAAGCAGCAGGCCCCCTTTCCAAATCAGAATTAATTTTTGCATCTTCAAGAGGGTCTAGAGTAACGCGGCGAATAGTTAGAAACAGTTCATTTACTTTAATTTTTGTCAACAGGGTATTTCCCAACAATGAAAATTTGTCTTCATTTCTAATAAACTTCAGCTTTAACTCACATCCGGGAAGAAGATATCTTTCATTTTGAAAAAAATCAATGTGGAGAATCATTGAAAAGTATATTTTTGATTCACACCTTTTCTTTCTTAGATCAAAAGTTGGATTTGGATCAGTAGTTGTTCCAATTTCAAAATTATTTTCCTTTCCAACAGTTTCTTTTGAGTAGCACTCACAATACAGGTGACCTTCCTTGGCATGTTTATTAAAAGACAAATGTGTTTCAATAAATGCTTTATAAGGATATGTTGGTGTTGATAGATCAACTATTTGTGTTCCATTAATAGAACACTCAATTTGTTTGAAAATAGAATGAGGAAAGAGATTTACAATTGCATTTTTTTCATTTGCTGTTACAGCTGTTCCGTCCGCTTTAACTACTTCAAGTTCTCCATAAAGTCTTGTTAGTGGTAAAAAAGTATAATCGTTATCGTCAGAAGGAATCAAAAAATCAAATGGCCCCGTGTCATTGAGTGCGTTTTGAGGGTAGATAGTAATTGAAGTTCCTGCAACAAGAGATGCTTCAATTTCTGGTAGAGTAAATAAGTCAATTCCAGTTGTAGCAAGTTTCTGCGCACTTTCAATATACGAACCAACACCGGCTGATGCGGACATATTAAAACAAGATTTTTTGTTTATCTTTTTAGTTGTATGGAAATGCTGGAATATAACGTAGCTAACGTTAAGGTTAGTGTTAAAACTTCAAAAATACTCTTAGATAATGTTTATGTTATAGCAAAAAGGGAAAATCTGTACTGTAAAAACTATAAAAATTTTGTTGTTATAAAAACTTTATTTACTTATATTATTTTTAAATCAAAAGAACAACATTCTGAAAGCCATATTAACATAACAAAAATACCTAAAGTTACTGCAATACGGGAGGCAATCGATCTTATCAAGTCATTAATAAATTGTAAAATTATATCATACAAGATAGATAATATCATAGCAACAACGAATTTAAGAACTGAACTTAATCTTGCAAGCATTTCAAATAATTGTAGACTTGAAAATATTAAATATAATAACGAAAAATTCCCCGGTTTATTCATAAAATTTAATACTGGTACTATAATACTTTTTCATTCAGGAAAGCTAGTTATTGTTGGATGTAAAAGTGAAGAAAATATAAAATGCCTCATCAAGAAAATATGTGTGAACATTTTAACAGTGTTATAGACGAGAGAGAAGGAAGTGTCATTTGCACTGAATGTGGACTTGTTTTGGAAGAAAAATTGTTTAAATTTTATGGACACAATTTTTCTTTTAAAGAAAAAGATTTGTCTTTGAAAGAAGACGTTAAGGAGATATTATCAAAGTTGGAATTGCCAGATGTTTTTTCAAAAATGATTATTGAAAATTTTGAAAATAGTAATAGTGAAAAAAAGAGGAAAAAAAATTATCTATATTATGTTGTTTATAAAACATTAAATGAAAATAACGTCCCTATATCTATAAAAGATATTTCAAGCATTTCAGGTGTTTCAGACTCTACTATTTATGATATGCAGGAAAAAAATAAAACTGTTATTATACAACCATCAGATTTACTAGAAAAATACTGTGGGTATTTGGGATTTAACTACAAAACTTATTCACTAATTAAGAAAGAATTACCTATTGAAAATATATCAGGTCATAATCCTCTAACTATTGTTGCTGCTACAATCTATAAATATTGTAAAAAAAATAATATTAAAATTTCAATGAAAAAGATTGCCACTATTGTTAAAATAAGTTGTGTTTCAATTCAAAGATATATTAAAATAAATAAATAAAATATGATATTCCATACAGGACTTAGGGAACAGAGAGGTAGGGGTATAGGAGCTATTTTCAGTGGGTTGATGCGCGGATTAAAACCACTCGCTCAAATGGGTTTTAGAGCTGGGAAACGTTTACTGACAAGTGATTTTGCTAAGAGTCTCGGTAGAAGTGCTTTGGACGCTGGGAAAGAAGCTGTAAAAAATATAGCTGTTGATCTTTTGGAGGGGAAAAATGTTTCAGAGAGTGCGCAAGAACAAATAGAAGAGGCAAAGAAGAAAATAGCAAACACTTTAAAGGGAGGGGGTGGTTGTTCCGGAAAACGACGGAAAAAGAAAAGGAATTCTACACTAAGTGTGAAATGTAAAAAAATAAAATATAATTTACTAAAATGAGCACTTACAATAATCCAGAGCTTTACTCAAGTACACAAAATTATGGTTCTGATTTAAATGTTTGTGGTGATCTTGAAAATGATTTAAAAAACAACTACACAATTCCTGGGCATCCAATTGCCTTTAGTGGGATAACAAATATTTATAAATACTATAAAGGAAAATTAAGTATTGAAAAAATAAAAAATATTCTATCAACAATAGAAAATTATTCGTTGCATAGAGAATATAAACGTGGGCAAAGAAATCCTTCTTATTCTCATTTTAAAAGATATCAGTTTCAAATGGACCTTGTTGACATTCAAGAATTATCTAATTACAATGATGGTGTTAGATATATTATGACTGTAATCGATACTTTTACAAGATATGGATTTGCAAGATTACTATATGACAAAAAAGCTTCTACTGTTTTATCTGCTTTTCAGTCTGTTTTAAAAGAAGCAGTAAACCCACCAAAAATACTTGTTGTAGACAGGGGTACTGAATTTAACAATAAAGAATTTATAAAATTTTGTGGTGATAACAATATTAAAATATATACACCAGATTCGTCTGTTCATGCTGCTTACATTGAACGTTTTAATAGAACTTTGCAGAGTTTAATATATAAATTTATGACAGAAAATGAAACCTACAGATTTATTAGTAAAAATTCGGGAGGAAATGATGAAAAAACATTTTCAAAAATTTTAGAAACTTATAATAACAGAAGGCATAGAATGATCGGTATGACACCACTACAGGCTGAAACAGATAAAAGCAAGCATATAGATATCAGATTACGAATGTCTAAATATTACAGTAAAATAAAACCAAAAAAACAAGTATTTCAAATAGGTGATACTGTACGAGTAGCAACCCAAAAAGGCAAATTTTCAAGAGGTTACAAAGAACAAAGTAATTTAGAAATATTTAAAATTTATGATATAAAGAAAAAATCCGAAATTCCTATGTATTTACTCGAAACGTATGACCAATCTGAAAAAATCAAAGGTGGTTTTTATGACTTTGAATTGACAAAAGTAGACTTTGAAAGTTTTAGAATAGAAAAAATCCTGAAAACAAGAACAATAAATGGAAAAAAACAACATCTTGTGCGTTGGAAGGGATTTAACTCAAACTATGATTCATGGATTGATGAAGAAAACATTTCACAAGAATTTTGAACGAATGTCTTTGTTGATCTGATGTGTAAATTACTACCTTGATTGAGTGAGATTAATTAAGATGAGTGTAAATGCAATGCTGTTTGAGAGTTAAACCCTAAGGCGGAAAAAGTGTGAAGGAAAAAAGTGTGATTCAAAATTCAATGCCACCTGCTCTTGGCCTTGGTATGAGCAATTAAAAACAAAAGAGAAAAATTAAGTTGTCTCTTTTTAAAAGAATCAATAGTAAACGTAAACAACAATCAATCAAACATATGTTTTTTCTTCATTCCTTGTTTCTCAATTTCGATTAAAAACAATGGATAGCAATACTGCTATATACTTAATATCTAATGGTTCATACAGTTTTTTCCCCCAAAATTCATTAACCAATTTTAAAAATAAAATACCACATGCTTTTAATGTTAACAATGAATATGAAATAGCTGTTGAAAGTATTGGGTTTACAAAATCTTTTAAACAAATTCATATACCTGATGATGACATTCCTAGTTTTTTTATAAGCAAGAGTGATCTTATTTCCTATGTAACTACACCAGCAAACGAAAAAGTTGAATTAATAGAAAAAAGAATGAAAACACTACAAGATGAACTAGATAATATAGCAATTTATACTAACGATCATATTCATATAGAAAATGAAGATGAAAATAAATTTTTAAGATTAAGAAGGAGAGATACTGTAAACTATGATGATTTTGCTGATTTAAAAACATTCCCATTCTATTTTAAAGATAATGAAACATATACAAAAAATAAACTTAAAGAATATTTTAATAAAGTTAGTATCATCTCCGGAATAAGGGCTTTTTATGATGATTCTGAAGACAAAGCCATCTTTAGCATGAAAAATAATGCAGCTTCAAATAATGAAAGCTATTTTGTTGTAATGCATGAAACATTTTTATCAAGTTTTCTTGTAAACAATTCAACATTTTTAACTATGCCTACTGAATTATTTTCCTGGGAACAAATGCCTGATAATGGTAGTATATTTTCAATAAATCGTGAAAACAAAGAAGTAACTATTGAAATTAAGGTGGATTTAATTGAAATATTTTATAAAAATGAAAAATATTATGCTGCTCATATTCAAAGCAATAAACATAATATAGTATGTGAAAATGTTGCAGAAGTTATGTTTCCTACTCTTGTTAAACTAAAATGTGGTAATATAACATCTCAAATTATGAATAGTTCTTACAGTCAGGATTTAGTTGTTTTCTGCCCAGACTTTTCCAAAAAAGACAAGTTTTTTTATCATGAATTTGATTCTTTGCAATATGTCCCATTATCTAACACAATTTTAAAAGATATTGAAATCAGTTTATGTGACGAGAAAGATAGATTATTACAGCTATCAAGTGGGATACCGACAATACTTAAATTATCCCTTAAAAAAATGGATACAAAAAAAGAATCTTTTAACTTAAGATTGACATCTGCACAAAATGAAGAACATAAAAATAATATGTCTTCTTCATTTAAAGTCACACTACCAGTAACATTAAATCTGGATAGAAAATGGAAAGTTGCATTAACATCAATTTCCCACCCTAATGAATTTAACACATTTTTAAAAGATGAAGATTCTAGAAGCTTGCTTGTGTCATGGAAAAATAGTGATAATGACATAACACCTATAAGACATAAATTAACTTTAAAAGAATACTACTCTAATACTTCAACTATTGTAAATGAAATTAATAACTTTTTTGAAGAAAAACAAATTGGATCAGCCAAAATTAAAGATGAAACACTATCTTTTTATTTTGAAAGAAACTGTGTTCTAGTAATTGGTAATTATCTCTTACGCATTCTTGGATTCACCGCCATCGATGACATATCTAATTACAGAAATTTTACAATTTTTCCAATTAGATTTAACTCATCAAAATCATACATTCAAAGTAACCAATCAAGTATCATATTCACATTTCAGGACCCAATATCTTTAAATTTACTTGATGCAAAATACATTTGTATGTATGCCGATTTTATTTCCCCCGTAATTCTAGCAGGTGAATACCATAAACTATTAAGAATTATTCCTATAAGAGATTCAAAAACTGGATTTGTCATAACCGAATTTAGACACAAAGCCTACTATGAACTCCAAAATACTGAAATTAAAGAAATTTCAATCGAACTTCGCGCACATGATGGTGAATTAATTAACTTCAAATCAAAACAAAATATTATTTTAAACCTTTTATTTACAAATTATATTGATTAAAACAAATTAAATATATACAGAACTTTACATACAATTTCAAATCATTGTGGGTGTGTGTTCTGATCTTCTAAAGATCACATTCATTTCATTTTCTATTTCTATATTTTTCCCCTCAATTAAATTTTTCAAGTGGTTTAGCGAGTACTTATGTGATTTCAATGATAACATATAGTTTTTGATTTCAAATCTTGAATCAGCTTTTTTAAAGCTTCTCACTTGGTTAATTGTGAAGCTACAAGTTTCCTCCATAATACTGACATACTTTGAAATACTCATTCTTGCAAAAGTTCCATGCAAGACATAGGGTACTAGATATTGACGTTTTGATGGTGATTGATTCAATACTTGGCGGATTGCAAGAAGAGTCCTTCGATGTTTTTTCTTTGACTTCACATAAAGAAGAGATGAAATATGTTTCTTTTTGTAGCATGGTTTCTCAACATCAGGTTTTAGATTGGTGTGTTTTTCAACTTCTTCTATGTAGCTGTCCAATTTGCTTGATACCACATCAACATATTGTTGTGGATCATTATCATTATATAAAAGAGGATATTCGAATTTTAGTTTATCAATACACTCACAGTTTTCATTGAAAAATTCATTTCTATCTTCAGAATTTTCCGGTTTTGATTCAGAAGAAGAGGTTTTTAAGGGGTCTTCCATTGTTGGAAATTTGCAGGTGACTGTTTTTAGGCACAAAACGATTTACGAAATCGATTTTAAAGGCAGGCGCAAGTGGTTTGATATCAAAATGGATTTTGATGGAGGGTATGACGTAAGGCTTAAAACAAGTTTCAATTGTCTTATTGCTGGTGCTTCGGGAACGGGCAAAACTACATTTGTGAAAAACCTACTGAAAATTGGGGATCAGATTTTTACAGAAAAACCAAAAAAAGTTTTCCTATTTTACAGTGCCATGCAAGATATATACATACAGATGGAAAAGGAAGGTTTAATTCATGAACTTATTAGTATTGACAGTAAATCTATCCCGTCTATAGAAGATTTTTATGCAATGGCACATCCATACAAAGAAGATGGTGGTTCAATGATGATATTTGATGATCTTATGTCACTTGTAAATCCCGATTTTGAACAACTATTTTGCAACTTAAGTCACCATGAAAATTGTAGTTTAATTTTTTTAACACAAAACCTTTTCTATAAAGATAAATCATTTCGGACAATGTCTCTTAATAGCCACTATATTGTTTTAATGAAAAACGACCGAGATAAAATGCAAACCAGTATATTAGGGCGGCAGTTTAGTCCTGGTAACAGTAGATTTATTTCTGACTGCTATACTGATGCAACAAAAAAAGCATTTAGTTATTTATTATTAGACTTTAAACCTGATAGCCCACCATTATTAAGAGTGAGAACAAACATTTTCCCTCACGAATTCCCAATTGTAACATACTTTGAAAAATAAAAAATGGAGAATCGCAAAAAATATATACCACTTTTAAATGTGCTTAAAAAATTAAAACCAAATGAAATAAGTGCTGTTGTTGATTTCCTAAATGATGATGCCATTGATAACATTTGTGAATGTGTTTACAATGTTATCCATACAGACCTTAATCTACCAAGTAAGAAAAAAAATAAGTTAAGAAACTTTATCAAATCGAATTGCTCCCTCCATAGAATAAATAAAATATCATCAAAAAAAGAGGCCTTATTTAAAAGGCGGAAAGCACTAAAACAAGAAGGAAAAGGACTTCCAATGATTCTCGCCACAGCAATCCCATTTCTAATTGATTTATTTACGGGGCGAAAATGAAAAAAACATTATCAACTTATTCACGCATGTTTCTTGTTTCTCCTACTGTTTATGAAAAACTTTTAAATTGCATTGATGAGAAGGACAAGAAATTTACTGAAAACCTAAATACATCAAAAGAAAAAAAAATTAGACCTTCAGATGAATATATTCAAGAGTTAAATATTGAGTCTTTCAATGAACCACGAGAAGTATCTGCAGACTTCATTCCTGAAACGGTGTTAGAAGAAGAGGAAACAGGAACAGATCAACCTGAATCTGATATTATTTATAGAGACAACCCCGCTGAGATTCAGTCGGAACTAGAATCAACAATTCCTGAAACTTCTAATCAATTAAGTACTCCATGTATTACGAGTGAAAAAGGTGAAGTTATTCCAAGTGGTGGTCTAATTTACAGACCAACTATTCAAAAATCTAATTTTAAAGCGGTAAAGGAACCTATTGTTTCGATACCACGTTTATCTAAAGAACAAATAGATTTTCATACAAAACAACAAACAACCCCAAATCCACCACTCCACCCCCGTTTACAGTTAAAACAACCTATTATTTCTATCCCACGTTTGCCTATTTCAAAACAGCAAGTTGATTTTCATACAAAAAAGCAAAATGATTTCAAACCAAAAAAATTTGTTCTTAAAAAACCAGTACTTTCAATTCCAAGATTAAGTGAACAGGAAATTTTAGAAAAAACAAATCCAGCAATTATTGAAAAATTACCCGATTTACAACAAGCCCAAATTGAAGCATTTGAAAAAAGTACTAAAAATAAAGAAAAACTTCTAGTACCTTCTATTATTAAAAAGAAAAAAGAAACAACTAAAATAAAAAATTCCCAATGCCCTATATGCATGAAGTTTTGGAGGTCTAAATGGGACTTAAGAAGACACATGAGTACCGTTCACTCTAATTTTAAGAGTAAACAAAATATTGGGGAACCTGAACCTCTCCCAGATACTGATGAAACCATGATTGAACAAACAGATGATTTTCCAATATGGACTAGAACAAGATCACAAAAAAGGACCTCAACTGATGCAAAATTACCATCGCTTAAATCCAAATTTAGACCCCCAGGCGGAGAGGATGAATACGAATCGTGGAATGAATAAAAAAATAAAATTTATTGTCCATCTTGTTTTTTTATTTTACAATAATTTACAATAAAATTATGATTTTTAGTTGTTGTTTTTATACTGTTTTCTAGCAATCTAATTCTATTTAAAATTATACATTTTTCTTTTTCAATTACATTAAGTTTTTGCTTCAAATTCCTAACTTCATTGGTTAGACGATTTAGCTTTTCCTTAGTTAAAACCAACTCCATATGAAAATATTATTTATTGCTTTATTGGTACAATTTCAACATGAAAAAAATTTCTTTGAATGTCCCCTCCTTCAGATGTAAAGATGTCTTCTCCGTTGGAATTTTCTTTTCTTTCCCTCAAACTTTTGTTTCTTTGGTACCGATGTCTTTTATTTTTCTTCATATTCTTAATCTTCTCAAGCAATCTAATGTGATCATCAAAAAGGGAACAAAGCTGATGCAAAATGGCTGCATTTTCCTCCTGAATAAATTTTCTGTCATAGAATTCAGTAAGAAACATGTTTTCCACGAATCTGTTTTTGATTGATTTCACATAGTCGTTTTCAATCATACTTTTCAAACACTTCATATTTTCAATTGATACATTCCTGAAGGGAAAATTCCTGGGTTTTTCCACTTTTAATTGATCCATTCGAATTTTGTAGTCAGCACCATTTCTCAAAGTATTCATATTAAGAATAGAGACTTTTGGGAAAACAACTTCTTTGTATGTGGGGCTTCCACGCACACACTCCGACGTCTCGAGCTTTGAAGAATACATGTTTATTATATTGAGATTGAAAACAAACTGTGGAGATTTTAACATTTATGATGCTTTATATTGGTGCCACGATTGTAATTCATTTCAGCAGCTGTTTTCATTGTTGTAAATTTAAGATTTAGTTCTTTTTCTACACATTTTTGTTTTACATTTCTGCATCCATTTAAAATACATAGATCGCAGTAGGACTGTAATAAAATAGTGTTATCAACAATAGTACATTCTTCAATACCACAATTTTTAAATGTAAGCAAATAAATAAAATCGTTACAACAAGCGCAATATACAATCCATTTATTACACATTTTTAATACTTTCAAAATTTTAAGTCTTCTAAAATATCTGTTGTCACTTCAAAATTTAGGCATGGATAGCAAAGCCAGTGACGAAAGTTATCCACTGTTAAGTACACACATGGTTGTTTGTTTTCTTTTTCAGCACAAATAATGTTTATATGTTGGTGGAAAAAGTAAGTGCATTTCTTACAGTAATACATTTGGTAATTACACATCTGAAAATTCAAAGCTTGTAACTTGATTTTGAGGATAGAAAATTGTATGACTCAATTTCGTTTTTGAGAGTTCAATTAATTTTTCTGTTTTATCTTCAATAGTATTCTCCTTCACAAAAATATTCTGATTGCAAGGTGTATTCATGTTTCTACAAAGCTCCTCACAAGAATCACAAAAAGCTCCTTTAGTATAATTGCAATTAACTTTACTACATTGATCAGCTTGTTCACATAATTCAAACATATAATCAAGGCAGAACTTGTGGCAACAATTACAATGAAGTTTTGTCAAAAAACACATTATTACGGGTTATATTTATTTATGTTATTCAATTGAGAACAAGAAATGAAATGATAAAGATGTTTACAATTCATTGCTTATATAGTCGATAGTTCCATTTTTAATACGTGGAATGGATAGCTCAGTGGTAACGTCGCCGGCAACTCAGACTTGTCACCATAGGACGTTGGTTCGAATCCCGGCTCAGCCTGTTTGGTGTCAAAATCTCTTCACAAATGCATGCTTGATACCATTCGGCATTTGTGGGAGAT
>Ga0208742_1000247_pt1 | contig 22127 bp, 26 predicted proteins | sample CryBogCBH28Sep08_FD_184601 | JGI IMG/M metagenome (GOLD analysis project Ga0208742, IMG submission 184601) | Freshwater microbial communities from Crystal Bog, Wisconsin, USA - CBH28Sep08 (SPAdes) (version 2) | ecosystem: Environmental > Aquatic > Freshwater > Lake | place: Crystal Bog... | reverse complement strand
TGCTTTTGTACTGTGTACTTTGATTATCCATATTCTTAAACTGATAGGTGAAGAATGACATTTACTATTAGTAAAACACCTTGGGTTACCCTACGCAGGGGCGATCCCAGTTTTCAACTGCAAGGACCTTACACCATGGCCAACCGCGCAGGTATCTTGATCAATCCTACTTGCCCAAAGACTTACCGAGACCTTATTGCACAGGCATTCGACAAAGGTTATATTGAATGTGTAGCCGCAGTACCAAAAAATGATCCAACTCTAATATGGGATACTTTACAAAAGGAATAACATGGAATTTCAAGACCCAACCAAACTAAAACCCAAAGCCGCACGTCAATTGGCCTTGGATCTACAGCTACGTATTCTTAAACTGGAGAATACCTTGGATGATCTCATGCGTTCAGTTGAGATCGCACAATATACCAAGCAGTATACAGTAACAGAGGTATTTGTACGTGATGCCGAGCAACTCTTGCAAGACCGCTTGGTTTTACCTGAAATCAACCAGGGCAACACCAAGTTCAAGATCATTGAAGGCGAATTGAGCCAAGAAACCATAGATTCAATCAAACAAAAGAATGCTTAAATACGGCGAAGCCAATCCCCTGGCAGTATTTGGACTGCGTGAAATGGACCACTGTCCGCCGCACTTTACGCCGGTGTTGTTTGAACTCAGAAGCAATCCCAAGGTCATTTCGGATTGGATCTGGGCCAATTTGAGTGGACGTTTTTGGTATGGCGATTGGTATTCAAAAACCGATCAGGAACTTGTACAAATACAAAAATGTGCGGCTTTTGAAATAGCCGGCGAAGCGTCAATGTTTGCATTAATTTTGGATCAAATTAACCAAAATAACTTTCTCGACATATAAAAAAATTTTTCCGGTCTGACCGCAGGTAGTAAATATATACATATATTTTACACCATGGAGATAATATGTCAGACGATTTAAACCAAACTTTAACACAACCAGCTGATGGTTCACCACAACTACAACTCAGCGATTTGATCTTGGCCGCTCAGGTCGTTCAAGCCGCCAGTCAGCGTGGCGCAATCAAAGCAGAAGAAATGGAACAAGTAGGCGGATTGTACAATCGTTTAGTTACGTTCCTACAGGCCAGCGGAGCATTACAACCAGCCGCCGCAACACCAGCCGCAGACGCACCAGTAGCAGATGCTCCAGTAGCAGACGCACCTGAGGCACAATAAGGAAAAATTAAAATGATTAAACATGTCGGAAAACACAACAGCAAGAAGATTGTAGTACTATGGCGCAAAGTGCCAAACGAAGCTCACATGGCCCTGGTTGCTTACAGCGACACATTACCACGTATGATTCACGACGAAGTAATGAAAGCCTTGGAAAGCCCAATTGGTCAAAATGCCACCGACTTTAGTGATGTACTATTCCGTACAACCATGTCCGACGGTCGTAATGCGTTAGAAGTATTACACCGTGAAGGTTTTATTAAAAAGGTTCCAACCAGCCAGGTCCTGATTACTCCAACAATGAAATCCAGTGTTCGTTTAGATGAGCTAAATGATATCTTGGATGAAATGGAAAAAGGCGAAGACGCAATCAAGCGTATGGCCAACCTGGACAAAGAAGCAGGTATGCAGACCAAGAAGCCACGTGTTCGTGAAGGACGCGAAGTTGGTATGCCGCCTAACAACGCAAGTGTTAGTCGTACTAATCAAGATGTTGATGCAACAGCCAGTGCCGCTGCGTATTTAAAAGGTGCACTAACTGATGACGACTTGGCCGCTGATAGATTGAGTCAAGCTGAATCAATGAAAGCACAGGCCGCTCAGTTAATTGCTGAAGCAAAAAGATTAGAAAAAGAAGCTGCTCAACTTACACCTGCAAAAAATGTCACAACAAAAACCAAAAAAACCACGACAACAAAGAAGCAAGCGGCTTAATTTAAACAGAAAAGACCAATGGGAAAAGTTACTCAAGGAAGTAAACAAAGAACAAGTTCCCATTGGCGTACTGCGTTACATTACAGTCAATCTCAAAGACGGAACCAGCGTTGATGTCAACATTGCTGAAATGTTAGAAGAAGGTGCTGAACCTGAATTTGTAGAAAAGCTAATTAATAAGAAATTAAACGACCTTGATGACATTATCAAAGACGTAGACTTTCATATTAGTGTAGATAGTGTAGCAAAAGTCGTACAACCTTTCACAGACGAACTCCTAAAGAATTTATGATTAATGCCATATTTGCCGTTGACTTCAACGGCGGTATGGGGCTCAACGGTACATTGCCGTGGCCTCATAACGCTGAAGATTTAGCCAACTTCCAACGCCTTACCTCAGGTAATGTAGTGGTCATGGGTCGCAAGACCTGGGACGATCCCAAGATGCCCAAACCACTTCGGGATCGAACCGTATATGTAGCTACCAATAGACCAGTTGCGTATGCCATGCCAATCAGTGGTGACCTAAGCGAAAAACTATTGGCCATAGAATCTGCACACCCAGACAAAACCATTTTTGTCATAGGCGGAGTGCAACTATTAGAAACAGCCCGTCCTCTTTTGGATCGCATATACTTGACACACATCAAAGGTTCGTATAAAGTAGATACTAGAATATATGTTAAAGAGTTCTTAGCAGGATTTACTCCGGTTAGAGCTCATGTTAGCCGAGATTATTCCTCAACATTTACAGTATATGACCCAGTATTTAAACGAATTCCAACCAGTAGTTAACCAAGCGCAAACGACACAATGAAAATCTTAGTAACCGGAGGCCTCGGATTCATCGGTCACGGCATTGTGGCCAAGTTTGAAAAACAGGGGCATGACGTGTGTATAGTCGATAACTGCACCGACTATGGTGGCACTATACCTGCCAAAGAAATTGCATATCTGCACCAGGAACGCCTGGCCAGGTTAAACAACAAACGAATACATCAGGTTGATATTAGAAATTATCCAGCACTAACAGAAGTATTTGCTGAATGCCGCCCTGATGTAGTTATACATTGTGCCGCTTACCCCAGGGCCAAAGCAGTAGAATTAAATCCCACAGAAGGTGCCGAAGTGTTGACCGGCGGACTTATTAATCTACTACGTGCCAGCGAGTATTGGAAAGTTCGTAGATTTGTTTATGTCAGCTCCAGCATGGTCTATGGTGATTTTGATTTGTACGGCTACGAGGACATGCTGTGTAAACCCAAAGGCATATACGGTATACTTAAACTGGCCGGTGAACAACTGACCCGTGATCATTGTGATCGTGCCGGAATAGATCATGTTGTGCTACGTCCGTCGGCGGTATACGGGCCACGTGATGTGTTGGATCGTGTGGTCAGTCGTTTCCTAGTAGCGGCCATGCGCAATCAAGAACTGGTAGTGTGCGGACCTGATGAAGTCTTAGATTTTACCTATGTGGATGATTGTGTCAAAGGTATTGTACGTGCTGCCAATAGTTTTAACAGCAGTGGACGCACCTACAACATCACACGCAGTAGCGGTCGTACCTTGCTGGAAGCCGCAGAACTGGCCATCAAAATTGCCGGCGGTGGTAGAATTAAGATAGCTGAGTCTAATCCACGTTTTCCCAGTCGCGGTACATTAAGCACAATACGTGCCGGTACGGATTTTGGCTATCATGGCCGAATTGATATTGAACAAGGTTTCCAACTATACTATGAGTGGCTTAAAGATTCCGTTCTTTGGCGTTGATCGTCAATACAAAACTCTGCGCGAAGAAATCATGGATGCCATGGATGAAGTGTATCAGACTGGACAGGTCTTAGACGGTCCTTGTACACGTGCCTTTGAAGAAGCTGTGGCTCAACGCTGTGGACGCCAATGGGCAGTGGCAGTGGGTAGTTGTACACAGGGCTTGGTATTTGCACAGCAGGCCTGTATTCCAGCCGAAAGTCAAGTGCTGATTCCCACCCTGAGTTTTGCCGCCACAATCAATAGTGTGCTGTATGCAGGACATACTCCGGTGTTTTGCGATACCGATTATCGTGCCCTAATAGATCTAGAGTCAATGGATACTGCACTGACTGGTGCTGGAGTAGATTGTATCATGTACGCTAACCTATTTGGGCATGTCATAGATTGGGATCGTTTCAGACTACAAACTGAATTTTTCAATGATGACATTCTAGTAATTGAAGATGCTGCACAATCATTTGGCGCTAGCTACAAAGGAATGCCGTCGGGTAGTCTAGGTCACATCAGTGTGTTGAGTTTTGATCCTACCAAGAATCTAAACAACTATGGATCAGGTGGCATGGTCCTAACCGACAGCTATAGTGTGTATGAGGATCTTCTGGATCTGCGCGACAATGGTAAAAAGATGGATCACCAAGCGCATGGAACCAACAGCAAGATGTCAGAAGCTGATTGTGCTGCCATGCTGGTCAAACTAGAGTATTTTGATTCCTGGCAACAACGCAGAACAGACATTGCTGAATACTATACACAAGAACTAGATGGATATGTTGACATTGTAGCACCTGGTGCCGATGTAGAATCAGCCTGGTCAAAGTTTGTTATACGGTTGACAGAACGACATGGCTTAAAAGATTATTTACGATCAGAAGGTATTGACACTCGATTCAACTACGACAAACCCCTGTTTGAACTCAGTGTGGGCTACAACTATATTGATTATGCTAGAGAATTATTTAGAGAATCAACTGCATTCAGCAGAGAGTGTTTGAGCCTGCCCATCTATCCCGAACTGACCGACACCGAAGTAGAAATTGTTGCAGAATCTATTATAAATTACCTGCGTTAAAACGTTCCTGTAACCAGGCCCATTCAAAGCTCAACATGAGCCGGTTGTAATCACCACCCACTTCATTGTAGTAAGCTATGGCATCTTGGGTTCCACGTATGCTCCATTCAGCAAAATCGCCTTCGGCAACCGTTGCCCATGTTGCTAGTCTGTGACTGGTTTCCAGCGTGGGCTCTGTGGCCATAAAGTGCTTGAGCTTGATCACTTCACGGAAGGCCGTACGCCAGGTCATCCACTCACTTTGATTGAAGTGTGCAATACCCGAAAGTATAGGCACCGCTTCATGTGGCTGACTTAGGGTAAAGTCAATACCCGGTGCCGTATTTTCTAATACCAATCGCTTGTTATAGCAAATCATGCCTTGATGTCCGTATTCCAATCCATTTACCGGATTATGGCTATTAAAAATATAGTGCTTGGGTTCCTGGAACATGTCGGGCATCCAGTTCCAGTCGAATGAGACCACTTCCAGTTTGGCAAACACAGCAAAGAACCACGGAGTACGGCTGGCACGTGCAGCTGCCTGGTATGCCTGTACCCGTCCATTTATGCCACGCACCCAATGTATTTTGGTATTGTTGCTCATGTAGCACAAATGGTTATACCAGCGTTCCTCGTCGGGTTCGCCATTGCTTATGTAAACTATGTCCAGCTCAGGAAAATCTCTATCGCTAAAGTAGTCGTTTACCCGGTAATTCGACTCCTCAATGTAGGGATAATCGTAGATTTGCGACACTAAATCTTCTTTGATATCTCGAGGTATTAGTGCGGTAGCACCGGCACGACTTGCACGTAAAACCGTGCGGTCTTTCTTGGTCCATAAACATGGCGAGTCAGCGAACTGCAGATCCTTTTGGTTGGTAAAAAGAACATAAGGCGTTCGGAATTCATACCGTTTAATTTCGCCAACCAAATCATCAGAAGAGTATTGGTGTGTGGGAGTTTGGAATCGGTCTACCATTTGGTCATCACAGTAGTTGATCACATTAAACCAATCTAACAGTTCAAGATCTATCATTTGCTGTGTGAAACTGGGAACGTGTATGTAGAATGTGTCACCACGAGGTTGGTTGCCCGAAGGAAAGCAGTGAATCATTTCACGCTGTGCTTCTGATGGATGCCAGGTAAAATCAAATTGTGTATAGTCGCATACGCTACTGATAATCCATACGTATTCGGTAGTGGCCAACTTCATGATGCGCTTAAACACATTGAGATGACTATCCACATAGCGTGTGAGCTTGATGTCAGGATGATCCAGCTTTAGTACATCGTACTGGTGACGTGCAATGGGTCCATTCATAAAGTCCATGTAGAATATCTGAGTAGCACCGGCACGTATGCGTTGATCTGTCATGTACTTGATGCCGGCTGTACCTGGATATACTGGACCACCCTCACGTTGCCATTGTGTAGGAAAGTGATATTCGTAGTCGGGTTCTGTTAGGTCAGGATGCCATGAGTAGTCAAACTCTGAATCGTCTATGTTGTCGGGTATTCGCCAACAACTGCGATCTGGTAACTTGCGTACACGTTGCCCAACTACAGGTTTGTATCCAGCTGTGCCAGGATACACAGGGCCTCCATTGCGTTGCCATTGCGTACCAAAGTGATATTCGTAAGGTGCTTCGGTAGCGTCAGGATGCCAGGAGTAATCAAACCCTGTGTCATCAATACCGTCGGGTATGCGCCATTGGGTAGGATCGGGCAACCTGCGTACCTGTTGCTCTGTGCGAAAATTATATTCTCTATTGGCCGCAGTTGATTTATTGGCAAAATACACGCCGCCGGTACGTTGCCATTGACTAGGAAACGAATGCAGTTGGTGTGCTTCCCACGGAGCCGGGCGCCATTCAAAATCAAATCCGGTGTAGTCATTGCCCCCATAAATATACCAGTAGTAACCAGTTCGACAAAGTTCTGCCGCATGTTCCAAGGTCTCAGCAGGACGCTCGAACTCAAATAAGTTCGGTTTCGGTCCCCAATAAAAAACATCAAACATGTATAATCTTGCCAATCATTATGAGAATATCTATCAATACCTACGAACTATTATAACAGATCCCAGGGCAATATATCTACACCCTTTTGGATCAACTCAACCAGAAAACATTGAAATACTCAGACACGATGGCGCTCATGACGAACGCCGTGGTCCTATGTTTATATTCTACGATCAAGAACCCTTGAACTTTGTTTACAATCAACCATTGTTTGATCACATTGTCAACAATTTCCTGGGTCCGTTTGTATTAGTTAGCACTGAACGTGACAGCGAAGAAAAAACAAAAATCTGCAACCATTATGGGTTTGCCGACATAGATTATTTTTTTCATATCTTTGCTGCGGCTGACTGGTACCGTGCTCACGACTACTTGCCAGGCATTGTTGCTCCTGCGGATCGTACCTTGAATCGTACCTACATAACCTTTAATCGACTGACCAGCAATGAACGCATATACCGCAGTTTATTTGTAAATGAGCTACACAAACAAAACCTGCTGGCCCACGGGCATGTCAGCTTTAGTAAAAATTGTCCCGACGGTGGAGACTTTGCCGATAATCTACGTGCCAGCAACTTGGATCGTCACGTGGTCAACGACGCTATCACTAACCTTGAACAACTGCCCGAACTGAGAATAGACTTTGGCGATGCTGACTATATTCCCAATCAGAGTATGTTGCTGAGTCCACTGCCGGCCTTGATGGAAAGTTTTGTATTTGTAGTAACTGAAACCTGTTATTGGCAACAAAAAACACACCTGACAGAAAAGATATTTAAACCTATTATACTTCGCATGCCTTTTCTCTTGCTTGGATGTGCTCACAATTTAGCATACCTACGCAGTTATGGATTCCGTACTTTCGGTGACTTCTGGGACGAATCATACGACACTATAGAGGATCCTATTCTACGTATGCAGGCTGTGGTTGAAATTTTACGTGACTTATCAACCATGGATCCAGATCAACAACTGGCAATGTTGCGAGACATGCAACCTGTGTTAGATCACAACTACAATCTATTCAACGATCCTGCATTTGCACGAGGCGAATGGCAAGAGCTCAAAGACAAATTCAAACACATCAGCCAGTTCTATCGATTTGAACCACCCTACCGGCTTGATATTAAAACCGGGCAGGCCGTTCCCATATAGCTTCGTGTAGGTAGTACAGGACAGTATTTGCCACAACCTGCACTACCGCAATAGTACTCGATACCACCACCTGTCCTGTGATCACATAACTGATCAAAAATGTACTGGTAGACCCAACTATGCGCCAGGTCAAGGTCTTGGCCAATCTCTTACTCAAGTCCTAAAGTCTTTCTAATTTTTGTAGCACTGATATCAGTTACTGCTTCATCAAAGGTTTCTTCGCCAGCAGTATAACCAACTCCACGGCCCCAACCAATGTGTACAATATTGGGAACAACTTGTATTTCGTATTGGCCTTGATACAAGGGATCCAAATCACGACGTATAAACGATTTAACTTGATCTATAGCAAAAGGGTTTGATCCTTGCCAGCCTTGCACATCACGCACTTGAATAATGACCTGTCCTGTACGTGCAAGTAGTCGTTCAAATAAGGCACGGTGCCCATCGTGCCAGGGTTGCCAACGACCCAACATCTGCACAGTTTCCTTTTGCCAATCAAAGGTGGGTCTGCGACGGTTATCCACAATGTGACTGCCAATGAACTCGGCCCACTTTTCAGCCGCCTGTTCTGTGATGCGGAAATCGTAGTGCTCAGGTTCAACGAACGCAGCATTGGTATCTGCATAACGACCTTCACGGATAGTGTCTACCCAGATGGTCCAGTCGGCTTTGAAGTTGTTACGCATCTCAACTAACGGTGCAACAAAGTCACAGATAACATAGTCGCCACCAGCTTCCATTGAGAACTGAAACATACGCAAGCTCTGACGAATACGTCCATCATTGCTGAAATCCCAGTCGTTGTACTTGCGACGTATATCGTCAGCATTGAACCAGTTTACCTCAACTTGAGGATGTATTAATTCTTGCAGAGCACGAGCATAGGTGATATCACCATGCTCCTCTAGATATCGCTTTAATGCACCTGCCAAAGTTGTTTTGCCTGCGCCTGGCAAGCCCATAATTAAAATTCGTTGTGTCATATTAGTCCTTGTAATTGTGAAGTAAGGTAATTGTAAAACAGCTGATTTCCCCGGGGTGTGGGATGATGATAAGCAAATAAGTCAGGATTTGTTTTCCATGTATTTAATAACTTTTCAATGGCACCGGCATAATTTATCAGTTCTTGTTTGAGCAGTTGCTGATTGTCAGGAAACAATTCCATCAATTGAGCCACAGCGTACTCCAATTCCTGCCCAGTTTCCAGCACCGATCCAGCACCAGGGACCAGTACTTCGGTCCAACTTGGTACTACTGCGGTTAGTCCATACTGCTGGGCTAACTCAACATCAACTTGACTTGGTCCAGCAAATATCACGGTTGGTATTCCTGTTGTGGCCAACTTGCTGTAAAACAAATTTAACAGGAATGTTATCAGTTTACCAACAGAATCAATCTGTTGCTCAACCAAATCTTGGATATCCCATCCAAATTGTCTGCGCCAGGGCGAATCCTCACTGCGTAAAATAATTAGGTCTCTAAGCGGATCATTTTGGCAAATTACAATTAGGTCATAATTGGATTGTGTTTGTAAATGTGCTTCCAATCTTGTCCATGATCCAATATTAAAATCATCACCTACGCTGATGTTGGTTACATCGTGTATCTGCCCTAAGAGTTCAGCAATGCCCCCGGGTGCCGGATCGTCGCTCAAGGGAGTTGAACTTTTGGTCCAGGCACCAACTGACCAGCTGGATCCTTGTATCAGTATTCGCTGTCGATCCATTGTGCGATTTTGTTGAATACCAGCTGATTGCCTTGTTCATTCAAATGATTGACTGATCCTGGGTATTGTTTAAATATGTTGTTTAGATAATTACAGAAAAAAGGGTATGTGACTGGATTATCAAAAAATGTCATGTGAAACGTAGGAACACTTTTGGTCAGTTCCCAAATTTCCATTGTTAGTAATTTGTATATGTCTGCATAATATTCTGTATCAAAAATATATTTAAAATAGTTCAATCCTGCCAACACCACTGGATTGTACAAATCTACTGATGCTAGGTCGCTGTAAATTAGGTCGCAGTCCTTGTGTAGTCCGGCGGTGTGTACAGGATGTTGTTTGATATGTACTCTTGATACGCTGGTGTGGCTAACAACTATACAATCATAGTTTGTAACAGCAATTGATTGTAGCTGTTTCAATACCTTGTATTCGCTGATACCGGCCTGTGATAAATTAGTAACGGAATATTGATGAGCCAATTGATCGGCCCACCCATTGGCCACTGGAACAGAAAAACTATCCCCACAAATTAAGATATTCATGAGCACACTTTTATCTTGTACATTTGTTCAAAACGATCTGCATCTGCACGATCGTTGACCATGGGTTCGCCCTTGATGTTGAGACTGGTATTGAGTAACATAGGGCAATCTGTTACCACATACCATTTTTCTAAGAGTTCTCTGATTCCAGAACCATCTGCTGGTACCGTTTGTATACGACTAGTGCCGTCGTGGTGAACAATAGCAGGAAATAAGTCAGAACGCCGGCAACGACCGACAATCTGCATATACCTACTATTAACCCAACCACGAGGCATGTCAAAATAGTCATTGACATGCTCCTCCAAAATGACCGGCGCAAATGGTCTGAATTGCTGTCTACGTTTGATTTCATTTACTCGATCCTTTATATCGGGTCCTCTGGGGTCGGCGAGGAGACTTCTATTGCCCAAGGCTCGGGGTCCAAATTCTGCACGTCCGGAAGCAACTCCAACGATTTTATCTGTGAGTAAATGATCAAGGACGGCAGTGACGGGATAGTCTCCGCTAATTTCTGTACCGAGGAATGCATTTTTGAAATCGATAGGGCCTCCGTAGACGAGAGCGGCCGCACCGAGACTGCTACCAGCATCACCAGGATTAGGCATGATCCAAACGTTTTCAAAGTATTCACCTAGATTTCTATTAGCGAGGCAGTTTAGGGCTACCCCTCCCATGTAAACCAAATTGCGGCTCCAACCAAAGTCTTTGGCACGACGCATAACATTATATATCAAATTCTCACAAAAAGCCTGAGCCGAACTGGCGATTTCCTCATTGGGAACTCCAACCAAAAAAGTATCATCAACTCCAGCATGTAGATTCTGTCGAAATGTTATTTCTTGCTCATCTTGAATTACAGCATTTTTAATGAAAGTAGTAGCAGTAGGGCGACCGTATGCAGCCATGCCCATCATTATGTACTCTTCTTCCAAGGGCTTTAACCCTACCCGGGCTGTCATGGCACTATAGTACAGACCAATTGAATGTGGATAGCGTTGCCCCCATAGTCTGTGATACTCAGCTCGACCATTGGTATAGTGAGCACCCCATATACTGATAGTATCCCATTCGCCTATGGCATCAATAACAACTACCGTGGCTTTATTAAATGTACTGGTTTGAAATCCAGCCGCCGCGTGACTTAAATGATGATTGTGTGTGGTGACAGGAACATTACTAAAGTATCCGCCCAGTTGTTGACGAAGTACTTGACGGGTAGTTAGCTTTGACCATTCTATGCCTTGCCCGGAGTACAGCTGACGTAGCTGTTTCTTCCAGGGAGTTTCGTAGTAGGCAATATGATCAATATGACGACCATCAGCTAACTCCCAAAACATTGCTTCATGCAGGTCGGGGTCGTTCTTGATTTTGCTGTAACGCTCGGCGTGACCAGCATAAAGTATTTCGCCCGAATCGTTTAGTACGGTAGCGGCAGCATCATGGAAGCCAGCCGAGATTCCCAATATGTTCATAAATTTTTTCTGCAATTCTTTCGTGTCCTAATTCTAGTGGATGTCCACCCGGTCCCCTAGGGCAATCGCTCATCCATTCCATCATCCCTTCTTTGTACCAGCCCATATAGTAGTCAGTATCAATCTGGTCAACTAAATGATCAAATTTTGAATCAATGCTAGAAATTCCTTGCATACTTAAAAACAAGTAGCGTTGATTAATAAATTTAAAATGATTTTGCAAGGCAATCAATTGAGCCAGCCATGTGTAATAAGCATGATCATCCGAGTAATTTAATTTATAGTAGTCTTTTACCCATGGAAATTTGTCTTTGGCCAATGATGCTCCTCGGCCATGCATGCCAGCTGGAAAATCTTTGTGCCCGTATTGTATATCAAGTCTTGATATTTCAGTCCACCCGCAAATTACTATATTGTATTTTTCAAGACTAGATTGGTCCATGGCCACACGGAAAATTCTGCTATTACTGCCGCCAGGCATGCCTAAATTGGTAATAGTTGCACCCAGTTGTTTTGCCAATAGTGTTGCATACGAAAAAGCACTGGCAGGCGGTCTATTGTTCCAGGTTCTACCATTGACACCCGGCGCCGGAACGTCAGGTAATTCTTCACCAAAAGTAAAACTATCCCCGATTGCTAAGATGTTCATAGATTTTTTCTGCAATTCTTTCGTGTCCTAATTCTAGTGGATGTCCGCCTGGGCCTTTAGGGCAAAGTCCCATCCAATTTACCATTGCTTCATCCGTTTCCCACCCTAAATAATTGTCAGCATCAATTTGCTCTATCAGGTGAGGAAACTTTTTTCCCTGTTTGTCCTGCATTGACATCATGCTCAAAAATACATAACGCTGACCCAACAATTTAAAATGATTCTGCAGAGCGATTGCTTGAGTTATCCAGATTTGATAACTATGTTCTGGATCATAATGTTTTTTGAAATATTCTGTTATCCAGGGAAAATCATTGTCAAGCCATCTGCTACTTGCTGTAACTGGAAAATCTTTACCCTCGTATCGTAGGTCTGCTCTGCCGATATCGGTCCACTGGCAAATAATCAGGTCATATTTTTCTTTAACAGAATTATCCAATACGGTTCTAAAGGTCCTACCGTTACTGCCGCCGGGCAAACTTAGATTGGTAAGATCAGCCGTTAACTTGTTGGCCAATACAGCCGGGTAGGCAAACTTGCTAGGCGTTTTGTCACTATTGTAACTACTGGCCGGGCAGTCAGGCAACTCCATGCCGAAAGTAAAACTACAGCCTACTGCTAGTATTTTCATTTGTAGATAAATGGATCTCGTTTACGCAGTTCTCGTAACTTTTTGCGATAGCGTAATTCTAAGGTAATTCTATTGTAAATGCTCTTTAACCAATTCATTGAATTTCTCCTGCATCATTGTAGATGCGTCTATGTGCGCTTGCTCAAGTGGGTGCCCGCCGGGGGCTATAGCATATTTATTCTCCACAGCCCACTGGTAAAAACCTCTTGGCGTTTTGGTTTCATCGCCGCGAGTGCCGGGCGGAAAAAGCACCCAATTATTCATATCAATTTGGTTTAACAAATCTTTTATAAAAGGATCGTTTTCCTTTTCAACCGTATAGTTATAGAACAGGCTAGTGGCATCGGCACAGGTAAACAGATAAGGAATACCTTTGTTTTTTAAATAATTTTGCAAAAACACAATTTCTTTAAATGTAGAATATATTGGCCAATACTCGTGCGAACCTACATACTTAAAGAATACATTGGCCAAAGTATCAATACCTGTCATTTTGGCTTTTTCATTATTTTTTCTTGCGTATTCAAACAGGCCATCTTCTTCTGTTAATTTTTCGCCAGGTCTAAATTGTTCATCTGCTTGCCAAGGGCCGAGTGTTTCCCACTTGGTTGCATTGATACCGATCGCTTTGAAATCAAATCTAAAAGGCCAAGTCCATTGCACTATAGGAAATACATCCGTGTTATTTTCACAAAAATTAATAATGTTTCTAGCAATAATTGTATTACCGCAACCTGATTCTGCAACACACGCATAATCGGCATTTTGATTTTTTGCTAAATTTGCAGGCCAGGTTGACAGACTATACCCCATGGGTCCATGGTGGCGGCAATCTTTCAATTCTGTGCCCCAAATGAAGCTACATCCAGCGGCTACTATAATCATATCCAGGTTTCATCATGTCAATTTGTTGCTGTTGATACTCAGGGTCTGACCAGCAATAGTCAAATTGACCCACAACACCATCCACTTCTATTTTGTAGATATCCAGGTGACTGCCTAGGATATCCCATATCTGCTGATAATCGGTAGTACCAAAACTGGCCTGTAGTTCTATCTGTCCCAAGGGCAAGTACCCAAGACTCAATTGAGTATCCAGTGGGTCACGTCCATTGGCTATTAACCAACGACAAAAATCTGCCTGCTCTTGATCATGCCAAGGATGACCACCGTTGACAACTACATCATTGCCCCACTCTACATCAAACTCGCCAGAATAATATCGCAGTTCTGTGATAGCTTCGCATACGGTATCAGTAAGTTCGGGTGCGCCTTCGTCACGGAACACTTCATACAAAGTCTTACCTATCTGCGTCCAATGCATATAAACTCCACCTAACACACGATTGTAGCCATTGGTGCGGAATCCTTTCCTATGGCTGTCTTTGAGATCGTACCGCTGTGCCTGCAGGAATGTGGTAATCTGGCTAGGGCGTACCCAGTAAGGATCTGTTGCTAACTTGCGTTGACTCAAGATCAAGTTTTCCATTTCATGACAGATATTGTTTAGTTGTCTGATGGCATACTTTGTCGCATAGTCTGCACGTCTGTACCAGTTACTTAGACCTCCCACGGTGCCTTGCAGGCGTTCAAAGTGATTGTGCAGTAGATTCATGGTCTCATGATTGATGCCATTTTCAGCATAGTCAAAACCGCGTACGGTATCGGGAGTGTAGCGTTCTGTAATTTGATAGTCAGGAAAGAATTGGTTTATAGTTGCAATATGGTTGGCCAACTCGGCACACAGGTATTCTAGTGTACGAGCAGTCTTGGGGAAGCCCATAAAGCAAAAGTTCTTTTCCAACAGGCGTCCACTTTGCAGTTCAACTTTCAATGCTGCAATCCAGTCCTGCGCCAACTCTGTATCCGTGGCTGTAATGGTATAGTCAACGATGTCGGTGACGTTTAATGGATTACGTAAGATTACTTTAACTGATTGAGTCATACCATTCCAAGGCCGCAGGTCTTAGAGACATTATATCTCTAAAAGTATACTGATCTTTTCGTATTTGTTCAAGTCTTAGGATGCGTTGTTTACCACGCAGTAAACCTGCCTGATATGTATCAGGCCATTGTTCAGCAAAAGTGGGTCTTGTTTTGAGTTGTACAAGTATGTCGTACAGGGCACCTTTATCAATGGTGTGCAAAATTTCATCTACCCAAGGATGTAATACGTCCCTAGGTAGTGATAGCGGCGACATAATGATGTCCGGACTAAACGAGAACACCACCTTTGCTAAAACGTCTACTCCAAGTTCTTGCGCGAGTTCTTGTATCTTTTGAACTTCAAAGAGTCCTGGTGTAGTAAGAGTGAAGTCCAAACGGATTTGGCGCCGGTGATGGTGATACGCAAGTCCTTCGCGGATGTTCTCAAGCCATTGAGCAAAATCAAGACCTGATCTAATATACTCTCCAATTCGGCCCGTACCATCGATGCTTGCGCAGATTTGCCAGTCTCGTAGCCCAGCCAAAATATCCCTATACAGATTGATACCGCGATAATTGACGCGACTAAGATTAGTGTTGTATCTAGCGTAAACATTTTTTCCATCTCCAAGTTCTATGATGCGCCGCATGTACCGCCAGTGTTGCTCGTACATTAAAGGCTCACCTCCCACCCAATACACCTCTTCTATTCGGTGCTCCTCAACAGCGGTAGCAAACTCTTGCTCCACCTGGGTGTCTTGAAACTTTTCAATCTCTGTCTTGACTTCAGGACGCATCCAGTTGTTTTTTGGATTTGCGAAGTCGATCATCTCGTGTTGTCGTTGTTCACTCTCCCATGAACTTGACAACATGTCACCGCACATGCGGCACTTAAAATTACAGAGATTGCTAAATCTGTAATCCCACGAAACTGGTTTCATTGTCGTGTAGCCCGTCACATCAGTCTGCTCCATGGCTTGTAAGTACTTATGACCAAACAGCTGGTTAAAATAACTCCTGTAAACGTCGGTATTGAGCAGTTTGTCGTTGCATACCTCGCACTCTGGTAGTGTCTCTCCAGACATCATCCGTTGACGAACACTCTTCATGTGTTCGCTGTTCCAATGTTCGTCCAAAGTGATGGGAATGTACTTGCCTGTGCCTGCGCTAGTATCAATGTATTGTTGAAAGTTCTGTGCAGGTTCTCTACTAGCGCAACACATACGTCGCTCAGTCTGCGGACTCAGATATGTATGTACCCATGGTGCTAGGCAAAGTGTGTTGGGCTTATCCATTGACAAACTCCAAGATTGGATCAACAATACTGGCCTTAAAACTTTGAGTCACTGCTGATTGATCGTAAAAATGATTCATATTATGTTTGATTCTTTTCTGTGTTTCGGCATCGTAACCAGTGTGGATGTAGTCACACACCTGCTGATAAACTAGATCTATGCGTTGGTCAACATTATCCACGCTATCATATGACTCGTCGAACAGATTGTCAAATGTTGCAAAGCCGGCATCGCTTACTAGATCCAGTGTGCCACTGCAGGCCAGCGATATGTAAGGATGTTCAAGTGCCATGGGCTTAAATGTTTTTTCTGTTACAAATACTGCACCGGGCGTTATATTCATTTGTGTTTCTACTGCCACACTAAAATGTGTAGAATCAAACCAGTCAGGGTTTATGTTACGATCCCAACGATCTGCATGCCTTGGTGCTTCTGGTAGGTGTATGCCACGTTCAACATAACTGCATAGACCCTCGGACTGGATTGGCTGAAACCGTTCAAAGATTGTGTCTCTAAAGTCTCTGATTAGATTCATCATCAGCAAAAACTTTTTTTGAAAATTGGGCCTACGGCCAATCTTGTACCGTGTTATCTGTTGCTCATAATACCAAAAGTACAAGGGCACCTCAACAATGTTTGGATCATTGTGTATGTTGTGTCCAGTAACAAAATGCCGTACATTGGGTCTGAATAGTTGTACACTTGGTTGTGCTTCTGGCAAGTTTTCAATTATAACACAATATCCCCGATTGATCAACTGAGTGATGGTAGCATTAACTAAGTTATGATATTGATAATGATTGACTACGAATACTGTACTTTTAGGATCATACATGGTAGATTCTCTGTAGTATTCAAAACGCAACCAAGGCCTATACAACTCCTGATACTTAGGAAATGTTAAGTGTGTATGATTAAAGTGATTCCAAAAGCCTACTAAAGTTATCATGTTAATTGGATATAAATTGTCCTGCCTGTTGAAAGTATCGTTTGAGTTCTTGATACTCGGGGTGCTCGGGTTGATACACATTTTTTTCTGCAAATGTGGCATTGTCCCAGGTTCCCCAGTTCCACATTTTTTGTAAAGTAAATGTAATGCCAAGTTGCCGACAAAGGTCAACAAACTCTGGAATTTCTCGGTAGTTATCTTTTTGCACTACAAAGTCTGCAGAAATACGAGTAGCAACGCCCAACTCCCGTTTCAGCTCCATTACATATTGTACATTATCAAGTAACTTGGTCCAGTTACCATTGACTCGGGTAAGTGCATAAGTTTCTGCAGTAGCAGCATCAAAGCTGATACGCAATTCTGAAATATACGGAAGCAAACCTCGAACAACTTTACTATTTAAATAACTACCATTGGTCTGAATAATATTTTGTATATTGGTTTTACCTGATGCAATGATATATTCAAACAGGTCAAGATAAGGTTCGCTTAGAAAAGGTTCACCACCAGCCCATCTGATAGAAACAGATTGTGTTTTGATTTCATCAATGATCAAGTGTTTGATTTTGTCTACTATTTGATCATTGATAGGTCTTATTAAGTGATGGCGATTCCAATTGATCAATTCTGTGCGGCAACTTGGGCATTTAAAATTACAGGTATAATCAAAATCAAATATTAAATTTTTGGGTACTTGTTTTACCAACAAATCTTCCCAGTCGTCTGTGGGCTCTAAAGGTGTTTGATCCACGGCCTCAGCAGTATAAGACCCGCGAGGAATCTTTGCAAAAAAACTGCATATTGTATTGTTGCAATAGTAGTACCTACCGGCTAATATTTCCTGGCGTATACTTAGTGCCGTTGGAGAATTCAGTGCAGAATAAATGTTGCCAATGTTGATTATATTGCCTACAAATTTAGGTATCCAACTTGGGCTACTGCAAATAAAAAGTTCGCCGTTGCTGTTGACACCCAAGGTTTCCCAAGGTACGCGACAAGGACTCACGGTTTTTAAATTTTTATCAAAGAATACCTGTCCCTGACGTTGTTGATTTTCTTTGGCCAATCGGTCGCCTTCGCCCAGTCGTAGATTTTCATAACGACCAACCATGACAGCAACAAAGTCTGTTATTTCCTTGGCAATGGCAGGATCCGAGGATAGTTCGCCACGCACAAAATCTTCGTAGGAGGGCCAGCTGGCTCCGGCGAACTCACGATAACTTTTTGGGTCAACAATTTTTGTAACGTCCATCAGTATCCCATGGCTCCGGCTATTTCTGGATGTGTGTCTGCAAAGTTTTGATTGCGATACTCATCTGTTTGTTTCATTCTACGACAAAATTCCTTGCCATCACTGCCCGATCCCAACTCAATGAATTTGATCACATTGTCAATTTCTTGTTGGTATTGACCGTTGGACCAAAATGTTGTTTTTAGTTTGTCAAGTACCAGTTCTTGTGCGGCCGGAGTCATGTTTTGTATGTTCATAACTTCAGGACTATGTAACATGTTAAAGTAAACACTGGTCCAGGGTTTGGTGTCTGCCCAGGCCAACAATTCATCCAGGTAGTACACATTCTGTATGTTTATAGTAAAGCATAGTTGTGTGGTAATGTTGCCACAACTGGGTCGATTGGTCATGCTGTTGACTACATCAACAATCTCATTGGCACGATCCCATCGAGCACCATAACGTTCATATTCAAAACGGTCACCCACATTGTCAATGCTAAATGCAACGTCAACACGACCAAATTCAGGCCAAAGGTCAAACAGGTTTGTGTCCCATTGTGTGGCATTGGTATTGTAGTGTATGTCAATATGCCCGGCATGCCCTGTTTGACAAGCGAACCGTAGCAGGTCCTTGTGTTCTTCAATTAGCCAGGGTTCGCCACCGGTAAACTCTATGTAACGGATATTGGGAATAAGTTCGCGCATGTTGTCCCAGAATGTTTCTGTCTTGCGTGGCCATGCACCTTGCTTGAGCCAGGTATAGGCTATGTGCGACTTTTTTGGAACGTCTGGGGGCAAGTAGGCCATTTCTTCTTCGGCCCACTTACTACTAGACCATGAGCCACAGATACGGCATTTCAAGTTGCAGATATTGCCCAGCTTTAGGTCAACAAACCATAGTTGATCAGGATCATCATTGGCCCAGTCTACCTGTGGATATAGTTCTTTTAATCTTACCTGGCTGTGTATGCGTTTGCTATCACGTCCAGCATCTTCTTCGTCCCAGCAACGTTGACAGGTAGCAGGCTTTTCTCCACGACGGAATTGACGGCGTAGATCCTGCATATACTCACTATGATAGATAGTTTCTAAGTCAGTTTCATTTAGATCGTATTTCTTTCCTGTGGCATCAACTATCTCCTCGTGTGCCAAACAACAAGGACGACTAGTGCCCATGGGACTGGTTTCAATCGAAATCCAGGGTAGCATGCAAATTGTTTTTGGTAATGTCATAGTTCCTTGGTTCCGCAGTTTTTATTGCAGGCAAATATCTTTCCAGCCGGCACACTGGCCAGGCTCCAGCTTTCTTCAATACGATTGAACCAGCTGACAGCTGATTCTAGTCCTACTTCCAGTGCATTGTTTGGTGTCATTATTTGTTTAAGCTGTGGGTTACTGGCATGACGATCAGTGTGTCTAGGATAAAATCCCAACCAACAGCAGGGATATACTTCACCATTGGCGGCAACATACACTTCACTGATGGCTTTGGCATAACAACTAATTTCTCGGTTGGAGGATTCGTTACGTACCTGTCCCCAGGGGTCAACCTTGTAGGTTTGATTTATTTCATATAGTTCATCAAAATCCACAGGCCCTTGGTAATCGCCAATCACGTGGCTGAGGCGTTGGTCAGGAGTAAACACCGGCATGGTATTTCGACCCTGGTCGATCAATTGAAATTGGCCAAATCCCAACTCTTTGCTCAGTTGACGGCAGGCTTCAACCTGATGCAGATTATGACTAAACGCAATCATGTTCCAAATTGCATAACCACCTGTTGCAATAAATTTTTTAGCGTTGTCCAGGACAAAATCAAAATCTGTATTTTGTCTATACAGCTTGTGTGTATCTTGTAGGCCATCTATTCTAAAATATACGGTAATACCCAATCGCCCCAGCTCAGACCAAATTTTTGGTTTAGCACTGGCATTGGTACTGATTTGAATCTTGATGTCTGGGTTCACAGATTTAAAATATCGTACTATTTCTAATCCGTCACGTGCTGTAACAAAATCTCCGTAGTTGCCATTGATCAATAGGTTATCAAGTTGCTGTATAAACTCCGCACTAAAAATTTCCTGCACTTGTGCCAGAGTCATGTCCAATACCGGATAGGTATCAAACACATCCACACCACGCAGATTACGTGGACAATCAGGACAAGCGGCATTACAACGTGTACTGACTTCTAAGTGTACGCGACGTATATCTTTATAGTTGTACATTCTTTAAGTCAGCTAATTCTGGGAATACCGCAAAAAAGTCTTCGCCACGCACACAATCTATTAGATCATTGTTTCTAAAAAATTCTGGTAACTGATGTGTGCTGTCCTGTGCCATCATAAAGTTGATAACACCTTCATATCCCGAAGTAGCACGTGTAAGTGTATCCAGTGGGCGTAACCATTCCAAGTGTGCTTCTAATTTTTCTTTGGCCTGCTGTTTTAAATGCTCAGGCAACACATCAACACGATAGCGGTAAGGATGCTGTAGAATATTGATATTCCAATCCATTGGGCGTAGTAGGCCCAGGTCTACCCATTCGCGATGAAAGTCAGTGATGTGCAACACATTCATCATGCTGACGGTTGAGCTGACATAAAAGTCCACGTTGGGACATATCTCCAACATGCGTTCGCGATTTTCTACGGTTTCCTTCCAGTTCTGTCCTTTGCGTATGTATTCGCCACGAGCATAACTGGCATCCAGACTGGCACCCACACTCACGCAGTCAAACAGCTTCCACATTTCAAGAACATCACGTCCTTTGAATTTGAGTTCACTGAAGTTGGTATTATAAATTAAACGTACATGGAACATTTCACGTTTAACCAGCTCGTCCAACACTTTCCAGTGTTCCTTCATGATTAGTGGTTCGCCACCGGCCCAGTAGATCTGTTCAAGATGTGGAATATGCTCTTGCATCTGTTCCCACATGTCATCTTCATCTTTGCCGGCATACATGATCATTGGGTGTTTTGGGTCCCATCCTGCAGCCTTTTCATCCTTATACCAATTGCTACTAAAGATACCACCGCACGTACGGCAAGCAAAATTACAAAGGTTACTAAAGCGGATATCATAGTAACGTAGTTTAAAATCATCATATTGTCCATCCGGTTTGGTGTCGTCTACAATGTTGATCAAGTGTCCAAAGTTCTTGTTGGCACTTTCTCTCATGCTAAACAGCTTGGCTTTTTCTTGTTCATAGCACTTGGTACATTCGCGACTGGGCTTTTCATTTAGCATGTTGTGCCGCATGTCTTTGAGTGGCTGTTGATTCCAGATTTCACGCATGGTGTGTGTTTTGAGATTGCCAACAGGATAGTCAGGCTCGCTTAGACAGCAAGGAAAAGCACGACCATCCGGAAAGGCATGCATATGAATCCAGGGAATCATACAGAAAGAGTCACTTTTAACCAAACGATCCAGCTGATCTGGACGCAGTTCTTTTTCGTCAATGTATACCGGCTTGCGAGCGCCGTAGTTGTAATTTTTGTAGTAGTCTTCTATGTTGTCTGCCATATTTTTCTCTTAGGTATTCCGCGATGTTCAATCTGTGCCGAATCATGTGCAGTCGGGCACATGGCACAGATTTTGTTTGGTTTTCCAAAATTATCAATAAAATCTTTGATTTCTTCTTGGGTACTGTCAGGTGCTATTCCGTTGACCAGATAGGGTTTCCATTCTTCAAAGTTTGGATAACTGAATCTGGCCAGGGTTGAATCTAACAATCCTTGAGTGCTACATTTATATATGCGC
>Ga0208742_1000239_pt1 | contig 22649 bp, 24 predicted proteins | sample CryBogCBH28Sep08_FD_184601 | JGI IMG/M metagenome (GOLD analysis project Ga0208742, IMG submission 184601) | Freshwater microbial communities from Crystal Bog, Wisconsin, USA - CBH28Sep08 (SPAdes) (version 2) | ecosystem: Environmental > Aquatic > Freshwater > Lake | place: Crystal Bog... | reverse complement strand
CACATTAAGCCAAGGAAGATTTATCGGTTTTTCAGCAGGCTCAAAACCTACTGGAAAAGTGCATCCCATCACCGAAGCATTAGCAATTGAAATGGGTTATCCTAAAAAGAATTTAAGGTCAAAAAGTTGGGAAGAATTTTCAAAGCCTGATGCACCTCACATGGATTTTATTATTACCGTTTGCGATAATGCCGCCAACGAGGCATGTCCTATATGGTTAGGTCACCCTGCAACAGCACATTGGGATTTTCCAGATCCAGCATCTATAGAAGGAAATGATCAAGACAAAAGATTGGCTTTTCAAAAAATCTTAGGCATGATTAAAAGAGATATAGAATTATTCATCAAACTCCCGTTAGAGTCGCTCAATCATGAAGCTATTAAAAAAAGTATTCAAGCCATTCACTCTAATAAATAAGCGTTATTTGGCGGAATTTTTTGGCACCGCTATTCTCCTAGCTGTTATTACGGGGTCGGGACTTATGGGTCAAATCTTAAGCGTTAATAATGACGGTATTATTCTATTAGGCAATAGTATTGCAACAGGAGCTGCGCTTTATGTCCTTATCTCACTTTTGGGACCTATATCTGGAGCACACTTCAATCCACTCGTGACCTTTATGGCAAAGCTCAACAAACAATTCAAGCAAAAATTAGTATTGGGTTACATTTCGGCTCAAGTGACGGGCGCGATTACGGGTGTATGGCTTACGCATGCGATGTTTAGCTTGCCCATTTTACAAACTTCTGAAAAATTAAGAACAGGCTATGGTATCTGGTTTAGCGAATTTATCTCATCCCTCATTCTATTGAGCGTTATCTATCTAGGACAAAAACAATATAAAAAGAATGTAGCTATGATGATCGCACTTTCTGTCACCGCGGGTTATTGGTTTACCTCATCTACCTTCTTTGCAAACCCGGCGTTGACAATTGCAAGAAGCCTAACAAATACCTTTGTGGGTATCGCTCCTCAACATGTTTTTGGATTTCTATTCGCCCAATTTTTAGCTCTTCTTGTCATTAGCTTTTTTCTTAAAAAGAACAAAGCTTAAGTTTCCTAAATTTTTATCCAAAAAACCTAAGTAAGTGACATAAAATTGTCACATTTCATTCCTATAATTGTCCCAGGATTTAACAAACCTATTAACACTAACAATTCTTCGGAGAAATACATGAAATTATTAAAAAAACTGCTCGTGTCCTCAGTTTTTGTAATTGGATCAATGAGTTACATGAATTCTATCGCGGCTGAGATGACAGGCGCAGGCTCTTCTTTCGTTTACCCAGTTCTTTCAAAGTGGTCAGAAGCTTATAAAGCAAAAACTGGTAACAGCTTAAATTACCAATCCATTGGATCAGGTGGTGGTATTAAGCAAATTAAAGCAAAAACAGTAGATTTTGGTGCAACAGATGCACCTATGTCCCCAGCTGATCTTGATGCAGGTGGCATGGTTCAATTCCCAACAATCGTGGGTGGTGTTGTTCCAGTTCTCAACCTTCCTGGCATTAAACCAGGCGAGCTTAAGTTAACAGGTGAAATTCTTGCTGACATTTTCAGTGGCAAAATTACTTACTTTAATGATAAACGTATTCAAGAAATTAATCCTGGTGTAAATATTCCTTCTTCACCTATTTCAGTTGTTGTTCGTGCTGACAGCTCAGGTACAACTGCAATCTTTACTGATTACTTATCAAAAGCTCAACCTAGCTTTAAAGAAAAAGTAGGTCAAGGAACAACTGTAAACTGGACGGCTGATTCAACTATCAGTGGTAAAGGTAATGAGGGTGTAGCTGCTAACGTTAACCGTGTTAAAAATTCAATCGGTTATGTAGAGTTTGCTTATGCAAAGAAAAACCATATGATTTACACACAACTCAAAAATGCTGCGGGTAACTTTGTGCAGCCTGAAGAAAAATCATTCGCAGCGGCAGCAGCTGGTACAGAATGGTCTAAATTCCCAGGCATGGCAACATTTATTACAAATGCTCCGGGTGCAGATTCATGGCCTATCACTGGCGCAACATTTATTGTTATCTACAAAGATCCAACAGATAAACAAAAAACTGATGAAGTACTTAAGTTTTTTGAATATGGATTTAAAGAAGGCCAAGATATGGCTAAAAGCTTAGACTATGTGCCTATGCCAGATGCTACAGTAAACTTTATCAACAAATCTGTATGGTCACAAGTTCATAGAAAGTAGTATGATTTTTTAAGAAATGAAAAAATCCCCATCCACCATGATGGGGATTTTTATTCTTAACCACTAACATAAAGAATTACATGGAATCTTCCTTAACCTCTGAACAGAAAAAAATAAATGCCGCTAAGATTTCAAAGCGGGAAAAGATTTTTGAATTTATCTTTTTTAGAACATCTCAAGCATCTTCGATGTTTGTTTTAGTAGTGCTTCTCGGAATTTTTTTATCTCTCCTTATTAACGCATGGCCTTCTTTCAAAGAATTTGGGTTTGGTTTCTTTTTTAGTCCCGAATGGAATATTAACAAAAATAAATTTGGTGGCCTCATTGGCATTTACGGCACTGTTATATCATCTTTTATAGCACTTCTGATTGCTACACCTCTAAGTTTTGGTATCGCCCTTTTCTTGACTGAAATATGTCCGATGGTTTTACGCCGACCTCTAGGAATTGCAGTAGAGCTTCTCGCGGCAATTCCTTCTATCATTTATGGTATGTTTGGTCTTTTTGTCTTTTCGCCTATCTTCGCTGATTATGTTGAGCCATTTTTACAAGCAACTTTAGGACATATCCCAGGCGTAGGTATTCTATTTTCAGGTGGCGGTAATGGTATAGGTGTTCTTTGCGCGGGACTTATTCTAGCCATGATGATTTTGCCTTTTATTTCTGCTGTAATGCGTGATGTTTTTTTAATAGTCCCTCCCGTTTTAAAAGAGTCAGCTTACGGAATAGGTTGTACGACCTGGGAGGTTTCAAGGTTTGTAGTCTTACCTTATACAAAAAATGGATTAATTGGTGGCATCATGCTAGGCCTTGGTCGAGCATTAGGCGAAACGATGGCAGTGACATTTGTGATTGGAAATGCGCAACGTATTCAGCCGTCTTTATTTGCACCGGGTAGTTCAATTGCATCAACTCTTGCAAACCAATTTGGCGAGGCGTCGCCAGGACTTCATTTCTCTTCTTTGTTTGCTTTGGGTCTGACGCTCTTTATTATTACGTTGATCGTTTTAGCTCTTGCAAAACTCATGCTGATTCGCATGCAAAAAAATGAAGGAGCTTCTTCATGAGCGAAGCTATGAAACTCAAAGAATCTTTAATCGCTAAAAGGAAGCGTACGAATTTTGTAGCGCTTATTTTATCAATGTCAGCCATGACGATTGGCATGGTATTTCTTCTATGGATCTTAAGTATCCTTTTCATCAAAGGCTTCTCTGCGATTGATTGGTCTATCTTTGCAAATAGCACGCCTGCGCCTGACTCAAAAGGTGGTGGACTGGCGAACGCCATTGTTGGAAGTTTAATGATGGTAGGGAGTTGTACTTTTATCAGCGCACCCCTTGGTGTCCTCGCTGGCATCTATCTATCAGAGTATGGTACACGAAGTAAAATAGCGTCTGTCACGAGATTTGTCACTGATATTATGCTTTCAGCTCCCTCGATTGTCATTGGCCTCTTTGTATACTCTCTTGTCGTGGCTCGTGCTCAACACTTCTCGGGATGGTCTGGCACAATCGCACTATCTCTTATTGCAATTCCTGTAGTCGTTCGCACAACAGAGAATATGTTACGTCTTATTCCCGGCACTCTTCGTGAGGCAGCTTACGCATTAGGCGCATCTAAATGGAGAGTTTCACTATTTATTATTTTAAGATCCGCTAAAAGTGGTGTTATGACAGGGATATTGCTCGCTGTTGCGCGTGTTAGTGGCGAAACTGCACCTCTTTTATTTACTGCGTTAAACAATCAATTTTTCTCGACCAATATGAATGCACCACTCGCTAACTTGCCTGTAGTGATTTTTCAGTTTGCGATGAGCCCTTATGATAACTGGGTAAATCTCGCATGGGGTGGATCTCTTTTAATTACTTTAACTGTTCTAGGTTTAAATATAATCACACGTATTTTATTTAGCGATAAAAAAGAAGGATAGATGATATGAAGAATTCTGACTCAAAAAAAACTAAAACTGAGGCTAAGAAAAAAATGGCGCAAGCAAAACCTATGACGAATAACGCTGCAATTCCTAAACCTTCATCATCTAACTCAAAAAATGCTTTGGAAATACGTAATCTTAATTTTTACTATGGCTCCTTCCATGCGCTAAAAAATATTAATTTCAGTATCAAGGAAAAAGAAGTCACTGCTTTCATTGGCCCTTCTGGTTGTGGTAAATCAACACTTCTAAGAACGCTTAATCGTATGTACGATTTATATCCAGGCCAAAAAGCCACAGGTGAAATTAATTTCTACGGCGAAAATATTCTTAATCCAAAACAAGATTTAAATTTATTACGCTCACGTATCGGCATGGTGTTTCAAAAACCAACACCCTTCCCCATGTCAATTTATGAAAACATCGCATTTGGCGTACGTCTTTATGAAAAATTATCTAAGGCCGAGATGGATGAGCGTGTTGAATGGGCTCTTAAAAAAGCTGCGATCTGGGACGAAACAAAGAATAAACTCAATCAAAGCGGTCTCTCGCTCTCCGGTGGTCAGCAACAAAGACTATGTATCGCTCGCGTGATTGCTAATCAACCATCTATACTTCTTTTAGATGAGCCAACATCAGCTCTTGATCCAATCTCCACAGGTAAGATTGAAGAGCTCATCTATGATTTAAAGAAGGAGTACACGATTGCGATCGTAACTCACAACATGCAACAAGCAGCTCGCACTTCTGAATACACTGCGTATATGTATTTGGGCGAATTGGTCGAGTTTGGTCAAACTAATGAGATCTTTATTAAACCTAAGCGCCAAGAGACTGAAGATTATATTACTGGCCGCTTCGGTTAGTTATTTCTAAAATAAAAAAAGCCTGCTTTAAGCGGGTTTTTTTATTGGCTAAATCTGTATTACTAAATTTCCGATATTGTTCTAGTTATTTCACACAATAAAAAAACCCACATATTGCTATGTGGGTTTTTGATATAACGCTAAATTATTTTTAAGTAATTTAGATTAGAACTTCATACGAACACCTGTACCAACCAAATACTGATCTGTATTGTAAACGCCGCCATATGCAGGGCCAGTGAAATGGTTTTGAGTAAATGCGCCATACACATCAAAGCGCTTGTTGATCTTATAGTCTAAGAGTGCAGAGTAAGTACCAATACGGCCTTGTGAACCATCATTAATAAACCCATCATTTCTTTCAGACTTGTGCGTAAGAGTGTCATAGTATGCTAAATCAAACTCTAAGTCTTTTAGCATAGGGATACGATGACCGACGTCCCATTAAAAACCAGCCCAGAAGAAATCCTGTTCTTGTTGTTTTCCAGGGTTACCGTCAGATACTCCAATTGAACCATCGGCTTTCAACAAACTATATCCCCAAACGGTCGTATAATTTGTTTTCATTTCTTGCCAGTTGCTAGCGCCTTTACGAGTAAACCACTCCCATCCTCCAGACAACTTTAAATCTTCAACTGGTTTCGCTTGAAGTGCCATTACGAAAGCATCTGTATTATATAGAGATAAAGCTATATTACCATTCTGGGTAGAAGTGCCGGCTGCTAATGAATCAGCAAATCGATCGTAAGCTACTTGAATACCGAAGTCCCACAAACTCTTATTGCTGTAACCTAATTGTGTAGTCCAACCATAACCAGGACTATTCCAGTCACCAGTTGCGTTACCAACTTGATACATAACCCCACCGTTAAATTTACCACCAAGTGCTTCCAATTCATTTGCGTACTTAAACGAATTAGCCATGCGAGAGTTTTCTGAAACACCACCACCACCACCATAAGTACCACTTTGACCTATAGGCGAGAAAGTGTCAGCCTTGTGCAATGGATCAAAGTCGCCAGTGATTGTATAAAATGGGTTGTACTGTAAACCAAATGTAGCCTTACCAGCTTTACCCATGTCGAAACCAGCATAAGCCTGACGGTTAAAAAACTGTCCATTGACAGAGGAGTCTGCGCTAATTGTTGAGTTGTTTTGAGCTGTTCCGCCGCCATTTTGAGCTAACGTTTTTGCTGCGTTAATTAATTCACCATTGAGTGCATTAAATCCTGTTTCTAATTGGTAAATGAATTTAATCTTTGTGTCAGCCACTTCAAACAAGTTAACACCACCTTTCAAGCCAACTCGAGATTGTTGTAATCCACCACTAAACCAATCACTCTGAGAGCTAGAATAAGCTATTTTTTGTTTAGCGAACGGATAGAAGTTGTTTGGTAAGGCATTGTTCGTTGGTAAACCATGATCAGTATAGCCATATCCAATATCGATAATACCGTAGAGTTGCATGTCACCATTGTGACCAGCGAGATTAAAATCTGTTTTGAATGGTGCGTCATCATTCATAAAGTCTACAGCTGCGAAAGCTGAGCTTGAGATTGATAACACAGCACTTGCCCTTAGCCGTCTGCGTTTAACCAATTAATTTTATTAGAAAAATTTCACAAAAATATTTTTAGTCAATTTATTTTATAAATTTTTTAATATATTCGCCCCACCACTCCATCATTTCAACACGCTCTTCTAAATATTGTGCACGATTATATGCACGCCTAATTTTATTTCCTTCAATGTGTGCAAGTTGTCTTTCAATAACATCTGCTCTAAATTTATTTTCATTTAGTATTGTGCTTGCGACTGCTCTAAAACCATGCACAGTCATTTTATTTCTATAACCTAATTTATAAACAGCATTTAATAATTCTGCATTACATAATGTCTCATTGCAGTTTGTTTTATAAAATACATAATTAGTGCTTGGATATTCATATCGTAATGTATATAAAATCTCTAATGTCATTTTTGAAAGCGGCACAATATGTTCTGTGCGCATTTTCATTCGTTCTGCTGGTATTTTCCAAATTCGCTTTTCTAAATCAAACTCACTCCATGTTGCATCCATTAACTCTCTTTTACGCACAAATGTTAATGCAAGACACATTAATGCATAGCGCAACATTGGTTTATTAATACTGTTGTTATATATTGCTCTTACAAAATTAGGAAACTCACTTGTATCAATTGCACGCTGATGTTTTTGAACTGGCACATATAATACGATGTTTAAACCGCTTGTAATATTTGTTTTGCATGCATCTAATGCAATAGCAAACTGCCATATATGTTTACAATCATTTAATAAGCGACGCGCTAATGCCACCGCTCCTCGTTCTTCAATCTTTTGTATTAAACTAAGTAATTCTGTTTTGCTAATACTATTAATATGTTTATTACCAATATAGTCATATAAATTATTTCTAAGTCTTCTTCTTACTTCAAATGTATGTCGCTCTACCCAAATACTCTCTTTACGACTTAACCATTGTTCTGCTATTACTTTAAATGAGTGTTTTGGATTAACTTCAATTTGTTGTTTAATAATTTGAATATTTGGATATTCTTTTGCATGTGAACTTGATTGATATTTTTTTGCAATTATTTGTTCATACATTACTTTCGCAAAACTAATCGCTTGTAATTTATCTTTAGTTTTACTACTCCGACGATAAGTAATGCCTCTATCCCAATACACAGCTTGCCAATATGGTGATGCGTTGTTTAAGTAAATGCGTAACTTAGGGTAATTGTTAATAGTGGTAAGTGTTCCAACAATAACAGCGGTTTTGTGTCTTTGTTCCATTCACAAAATATATAGTCAACTGTTAATGCAGAACAACCAAAATAGTCAAAAACCTACACGACTACTTGGCTGACTATTTTTGTAAAAAAACCTGTGTTTTAATAAACACTATGTTGCTAATTCCACAGCTTTGCGTTTCATATCGTCGTTCACATCAATATAAAATTGTGTAGTGCTTATATTTTTGTGTCCAACTAAACTTGCAAGTAATCTCACACTGACACCTTTGTTTGCTAATGTTGTTATAAATGTGCGTCGTCCACTGTGACTTGTTGCACCATCTACGTTTGCCGCTTTGTATAGGTAATGAAAGAACTGTGTAAGTGTATTTGCTGTAAAGCCTTCGTTCTTTTGTGTATAAAACAATTTATCTGCTAAGTTTTGATATGGTGTGACTGAAATGTAATACTGTAATTCTTTTCTTAGTTTTGCATTTACAAACACAGTGCGTGCTTCATTGTTCTTTGTCACACTGGCATCTAATCGTATTTCATCGCGCACGACATCGTCTACGCCTAACACATCCATATATCTCAATGCAGCTACTTCGCCTACACGCAAACCTGCATACAAAGTTGTTAAAAACATAGCTCTATTACGTGCAGCATGCTTTTTTAACGCAATAAAATCCAAAATACGCTTTACATCCACACTTGTTAAAGTTTTTGCTTGTTTTGACATAATTGTTCTTCTTAAATAAAGATTAACTATGTTTGCAGCATATTTTCTTAGATTATTTTTTCCTATCTCTTTTTTCCAAATACTTGTCATGTGTTTTTGTTTCCAATTTTCAATGAGTTACATAAAAAAAATACAACAACCAAAGCTTTTGTGTATTTTGTTATATTTATTAAAAGATACTTGGATGTGTAAAAAACTTGGGAAACTTGGACCGTTTGGACCAATTGGGGCACTTGGGATTTGGGGTATGTGGTATTTTTAGGTGTTAAAACGGATGCTGTTTATTAAAATGCAGGTTTTTATGTAAGCACACCAAATATTGCTAAAAAACATGCGTTTTAATAAACACTATGTATCTTCCTCATCTTCACTATCTTTAATACCTAACTGCTTCTTTAACTGTGCTTCTAATTCAAATACTTCTTTATCGCGTTTATTCCTATATTTGTTATCAACACTATCATAACGTCTCAAGTGTGCACGTGTTAAATCATTATTAGCGATTGATTCTGATTGATATTTTTCTTTTCCTTCTTTTCTTGCTGTTGTATAGCTTTTCATATAAATCTTTGCACGCTTCGTTTCTTTATCACTTAATTCTTTTTGTAAAATAGTCAGTGGGTCTTGTGCATCTAAAGCTTCTGCATATACTTCAATCTGCACTTCACGTATTGTTTTATAACCTGCGGCTTGTTGTTGTGCTTTAGTGCGCGCTTTAACTTTTTCGCGTAGTTTTAATTGTTTGTTCCATCTGCTATCAATCGCTTTGAGTTGTGTTGCAGTTAATGCTACTTCCATTTTACGTCTTGCTACTTCTTTGCCAGCTTTTAAGTCAGCAAGTTGTTCACGTAATTTCTCATATCGCTGTGCTTTAGTGATTTTAGGCATACACATATGATACAAGATGTATGTGTATGTTTGAAGTGAGCTAAACGCTCACTTGTGCTTCAACAAAAGCTATTCGCTTTTGTTTAGCACTTGATTTGAATTGATTTGTTTTGCTTTTTAGTTGATTGCTTTGGGCAATACAACGGCTATGTGCTTATAAACATAAGAACATGGTCGTTGCACTGTGTTGTTTATTGCTTCGTATCAACACAACTGTAAAAAAGTTTTACGTAAGACAATCGTATTAAAACTTACAACTTACTTCTGCATTGATTTGCATGGTAAGAAACTTCGCGGCACTTACTTAATCATAGCTACACATCTTTACAGCGATGCAGTAACTTAAGTGCAGACTCATTAGCCGTTATATTACAATCTGCGTTTTTGCACTTTCGTTTATACACAGTAGCTTATCTGTGTTTTATATTTTTATTCTTTTATTAGTTTTCTATATTGCTTAAATAATTGTCTGTTAATGCGTGTGCCAATGTTTAGTATTTGATAGGTATTGCGCTTTGTAATGCTGTTTTGCTGACGGCTATTCAACATTGCTGTGCAATAGTTCATTAGTAAGTCTTTTTCTTTATCTGTTAATAGTTCAAAGTTGTGCTTAAGTATATTTGTAGCTTGCTTATAGGCTTGTAGCTGAAAAACCTGCACTTTGTTAAATAGTGTTTGTGTAATGCCGTTTGCTTTTAACCAATCGTTAGTTAGTTGTTCGTCTTTTAAGTGTTGTGCGTTTAAGTGTTGCATAAAAGTATTTATACATAACTAAAGGCTATGTAATTTTTTTATATGTTTTATTAGTTAATTGGTTACATTTAGCTAAATAACTATATGCATACCTATAAAGCGCAAGTGCGTGTCTCAAGCACAGTTGTTACAACACTTATACAAGCAGACAACGTATACAACGCACGTTTATTACTTGCAAAGATGTTTGGTGCTAACAATGTGATAAGTGTGCTACAAGTGAATTAATATGCGATTAAAAGAAATTGAAACTAAGACACCACAGCAGTTACGTATAGATGCGCTAAAGCGTAATGCTGACACAGCAAAGAACACATATAAGAATGAGAAAAAGAAGCTACAGATACAGCAAACACAGCAACGTTTGAATAAACTAAAGACGTCGTTTAACTAAATGCAGGTTTTTTTACACTAACAAAATAAATTCCATTAAAACCATATGTTTTTTGGTGTTTTATATAATTTTTTATTGTAAAAATATTTTGAAGATCAGTGTGAAGAGAGACATAGCAAAAATACTTTTGATACAAATAAAAAACCCACATATTGCTATGTGGGTTTTAGATGTAACGCTAAATTATTTTTAAGTAATTTAGATTAGAACTTCATACGAACACCGAGACCGTAAGCGTCGATATTTGTATTAACCATGGAAGTGCTACCGGTAGTAACATAAGTTCCACCAAACTGGTTCCATGTAGCTGCAGCATACACATCGAAACGTTTATTAATCTTATAATCTAAGATAGCTGTTTCAGTGTTTATATGCCAGTCTTTACCAGCTGCTTGAGCTGCGCCGCCGTACATACTTCCGTATTCGGTTTTGTAATATGCAGCAGATAATGTTAAGCCATCAAGTGCGTGGAAACGCTCACCGAAGTTATACTCGCCACCAACCCACCAGAAATCGATGTCTTGATTGTCACCATTAGTTGAACTTACACCTTTAGATGAGTTTTGATCCCATCCAACCACACCGCCAATTGTTTGATAGCCCATTACACTACCGTAGTTAAGGAACAAATCGTCTGGTTTGCTTAATGTAATCCATTGATAGCCGCCAGAAAACTTAACTTCTTTGGTTGGAGTAAATTTAACCGCAAAAATTGTAGCATCTGTATTGTAAAGACCAAACTTTAATGGATATGCAGGACTATTTCCAGGGGCTGTAACACCTGTGTTTGTAAAAGAACTTGATGTTTTATCATCCACATCAGCTTTGACTGTATCAGTGAAATTATTGTAAGCAAGTTGGAAACCAATCATAGAAGTTTCGTAGCCAGCTTGAAGAGCATAGCCACGGCCATGATCTGTATCTACATTATTACCAAATTGATACATACCCGCTACGTTAACTTTTGCTTTTTCTCCAATAATAGCTGGCACATCAAATGCGTTTGCATATTTAATTGAGTTCTTCATACGTGCATTTTCTGAAATACCACCACCACCACCAATTGCGCCAGATTGACCTAATGGTGAGAATGAATCAGACTTTTGGTTGGGATCATAAGATCCAGCAATCTCATAGAAAGGATTGTATTGGATACCATATGAAAACTTACCTAAATAGCCACCATCAACACCTACCCATGCTTGACGAGCAAACAAATCACCATTTAAAGATGAGTCAGCAAAAACAGAATTTGCTTTTAAGGTACCTCCTGCAAATGCAGCATTATTTTGAGCTAGAGCTTTACTTGCATCATTTAATGCGCCATTTAATGGATTAAAACCAGCTTCTAATTGATAAATCATTTTAAATTTAGCGTCACCCGCACCAAATAAATCAATACCACCTTTTAAACCAAAGCGCGAGTCTTGCATACCGCCATTGATAAAGTTTGATTGTCTACCGACATTGGTAGGAGAATGCCCACCTTCCGCATCATATGAGAATGGATAGTAGTTGTTAGGCATGTTTCTGTTGATTGGTAATGAGTGATTTACAGACATGTAACCAATATCGATGATACCGTAGAACTGTAAGTCGCCATTGTGACCAGCGATGTTTAAATCTGTTTTGAATGGTGCGTCGTCATTCAAAAAGTCTACAGCTGCGAAAGCTGAGCTTGAGATTGATAACACAGCACTTGCCACAGCTAATGCTAATTTTTTATTGAGTTTCACTTTGAAAGACTCCCTTTTTTAATTTTAAAAATTCACTTCTAATACTTTAAAACAATTCGAATTGTTAATAGCATCAAGCTATTTCACAACTGCATCATCTCAAAGTAATATGACAGATACGTGACAAACAAATATTATTTGTTGTTTTTTGAAGATTTTTACTTTCTTGTTGTATTTTTACAACAAATTCTTACTAAACCATTGAATTTTGGATATTTTAGAGTCGAAATATGAATCTCTAATGACAACCTAACTTATATAGACATGAGAATTATCAAAATGAACTTCGCCCGAGGCAAGGTCATAGATTGCACCCACCAAACCTATTTCTTTTTTTTCTATCATCTCAGTTAAGAGAGAGCTCCTTTTTAATACGCGTTCCATCTGAACCTGAACGTTTAAAAAACAGACCTTTTCAACAAAGAGATCGTTATTAGAATGCCTGTCTAGGGTGATTGACTTTTCTAATGCAACCGCGGGATCAATGAGTTCTATGATTTCACCGATATTGCCACCCTTGTAATGATCACATGCCGCTTTGATAGCGCCACAATTTGAGTGACCCATCACGACCACTAATTTGGATCCTAGGTACTTACATGAAAATTCTAGACTACCAATAGCCTTGATGGATGCGATGTTACCTGCAAGACGAACACTAAAGATATCGCCCAGATTCTGATCGAATATAAGTTCAACGGTAGTTCGTGAGTCACTGCAGCCTAATACGGACGCAAAGGGATGTTGTTTTTCTTTTATCACATCACGCACACTCAACATATCATGCTCGCGCTGTATATTATTTTTAAATCGCTGATTGCCCTCGATCAAAATATCAAGTGCCTCTTTCGGCGTTAATTTATCTCGATCTTCTAAAGGGTGGTGATACATAAAATTAATTTACCTCTGGACGCATATGAGGAAATAAAATCACATCCCGAATCGAAGGGCTGTTTGTGAGGAGCATGACAAGGCGATCGATACCGATACCGCACCCACCTGTCGGTGGCATACCATATTCAAGTGCTCTAATAAAATCAGCGTCGTAGAACATCGCTTCATGATCACCCGCTTCTTTAGCTTTTGCTTGCGCATGGAATCGTTGCGCTTGATCCTCTGCATCATTTAATTCAGAGAATCCATTCGCGATTTCTCGACCTGCGATAAAGAGTTCGAAACGCTCCGTGATCTCTTTATTTTTGTCAGATGCTCTTGCGAGCGGAGACACTTCAACCGGGTAATCAATAATATAGGTTGGATTCCATAATTGCGCTTCGGCCGTACCTTCGAATAATGCTAATTGCAATGCACCAAGGCCTGCATGATCAAAAGCCTTGTGATCGTATTTTAAAAGTTCTTGACGTAAGAATTTCTCATCGTTGAGTTGTGCGTCAGTATACTGCGGTGCATATTTTTTAATAGCGCCTACGATTGTAAGTCTCTCAAAGGGATCCGTGAAGTTAATTTCACGACCTTGATATTCGATTGTCGTTTTTCCTAATGCAATCATCGCCGCATCTCGAATACAATCTTCTGTAAACTGCATGAGCCAATGGTAGTCTGTATAGGCAGCATAAAATTCCATCATCGTAAATTCTGGATTGTGCCTCACACTCAAGCCTTCATTTCTAAAATTACGATTAATTTCGAATACACGATCGAATCCACCCACTACTAATCTTTTTAAATAAAGCTCTGGAGCGATACGCATATACATTTGCATATCGAGTGCATTGTGATGTGTGATGAATGGTTTCGCTGCCGCACCGCCTGGAATAGGATGAAGCATAGGGGTCTCTACTTCATGAAAACAATGCTTCACCATAAACGCACGAATACCACTCATGATTTTTGAACGCGTCATAAATGTTTGTTTTGTCTCATCACTCATAATGAGATCCACATAACGCTGACGATACTTCACCTCTTGATCAGCGAGTCCATGAAATTTTTCTGGAAGTGGGCGAATGGATTTTGTGAGGAGCCTTAATTGACTCACACGAATAGAAAGCTCACCCGTTTTAGTTTTAAATAGAACACCGGTTGCGCCTAAGATATCGCCTAGGTCCCAGTGTTTAAAATTCTCATAAATAGTTTCTGCGTCAGCGTCATTAATATTTTCTTTCGAGATAAAGAGCTGAATGCGTCCCGATCCATCTTGAAGTGTTGCAAAGCTTGCTTTACCCATGACACGTTTTAACATCATGCGACCAGCTACGGTCACTTCAACCGCTTTAGGGTCGAGTGCATCATTCTCAAGCGCACCAAATGTTTCGTGAATCGTTTTTGCAAAATGCTGTGGCTTAAAGTCGTTTGGAAAAGCAACGCCAGCTTCGCGTATTTTTTTTAATTTTTCACGTCGTTCTTGTATAACGTGATTTTCATTCTGCTCTATCGGTTGATTTTCTTCTGACAAGTTTTATACTCCCTGCTTTAAGCTTTCACTAATAAACGGATCAAGGTCGCCATCAAGAACACCTTGTGTATTTCCTACTTCAACATTTGTTCGTAAATCTTTAATACGCGATTGATCGAGCACATAACTTCTAATTTGATGTCCCCAACCTATATCAGTCTTTGCATCTTCTAAAGCTTGCTTTTCCTCGTTACGTTTATTCAACTCTAAGGCATAAAGTTGTGCGCGTAACATATTCATAGCCTCTGCTTTATTCCGATGCTGCGATCGATCATCCTGACATTGCACCACCGTATTCGTTGGAATATGGGTAATACGAACCGCGGAGTCAGTCTTATTAATATGCTGCCCGCCTGCACCAGACGCTCTAAAGGTATCGATTCTTAAATCAGCCGGATTAATATCGACTTCAATCGAGTCGTCTACCTCAGGATAAACCTGCACGCTCGCAAAAGATGTGTGACGTCTATTTCCTGAATCAAAAGGTGATTTTCTGACCAGCCGATGTACGCCCGTCTCCGTCCTTAAGTGGCCAAAAGCATAATCACCGGAAACCTTTAATGTCGCACTCTTGATGCCAGCAATATCACCATCTGAAATATCAAGTACTTCTACTTTAAATCCTTTTCGTTCGCCATAACGAATATACATACGAAGTAACATATTTGCCCAGTCTTGCGCTTCGGTGCCGCCACTGCCTGACTGAAAGTTAATAAAGCAATTGTTAGCGTCCATGGGGTGAGAGAACATACGACGAAATTCCATCGCCTCAACATTTTTTTCTAACAGTGTGCTTTCCTCTAAGACGACATTGAGTGTCTCGTCATCGTTTTCACCTCGAGCTAACTCAAACAATTCGCATTGGTCTTTTAAATTATTAGCTAGCTCACTAAGGCCATTCACAATAAAATCAAGCTCGCGCTTTTCTTTACCAAGACTCTGACTTCTAGCTTGGTCATTCCAAATGGATGGATCCTCGAGTTCTTTTGAAATTTCATCTAAACGTAATTTTTTAGTATCAAAGTCAAAGATACCCCCTAAGAGCTTGATGCCTAGATTGAAGGTTTTCTAATCTATGGTGAATTAAATTGAGTGCTTCAGCATCCATGGTATATAAGTACTAAATCTGAAAGTCTTTATTATACCTTCAAGAACTAACTCATTGAAGATATGGAAGAATTTAAACTTGCGCCTTCACGGCCTCAACAATCTGCTCGGCACCCCACTCCGCACTTTCAAGGTCAAAACTCTCAACCATCACGCGAACTTTAGGTTCTGTTCCTGAATGTCTTAAAAGTACACGGCCTTTCTTATTTAATTTAAGTTCTACATTTTTTAAAGCAGTTTGAATGGATTTATTTTTTTCTAGGTCAATTTTATTATGTGTCTCCACATTAATTAGAACTTGAGGATAAAGAGGGAAATCTTTGGTCGCCACGAAGAGTGATTGATTGAGCAGTATTAATGATTTTAAAACTTGAAGAGATGCAATGATAGCATCACCCGTCGAGTGTTGATCAAGGGTTAATATATGGCCTGAATTTTCACCGCCAATCGACCAGCCTTTTTCAAGAAGACTTTCTAATACATAACGGTCGCCCACATGTGTTCGGAAAAAATCAATCTTTAAATCTTGAAGTGCTTTTTCAATCGCCATATTGGTCATGAGTGTTCCAACCACACCGCCCTTTAATTGATTTTTTTCTTTTAAAGTGCGTGCGATCAGCAATACAAGCTGATCACCATCGACTTTATTACCTTGATGATCAATCATGACGACACGATCGCCATCGCCATCAAATGAAATTCCTATGTCTGCCTTATATTTTATGGTGGCATCTCTAATTGTCTTTGGATTTGTAGAGCCAACGTCTAAATTAATATTAAATCCATCTGGCTCATTACCAATTGCAATGACCTCAGCGCCTAATTCAGAAAATATTTTTGGGGCGACACGGTAAGTGGCGCCATGTGCGCAATCAAGCACAATTTTTATTCCATCTAGATTAAGTTTTTCAGGGAATGTACTTTTACAAAATTCAACATAACGGCTTTCTGCATCATCGACTCGTTTTGCTTTGCCAAGCTCATTCGGAAACACTGTTTTAATGGGTTGATTTAACGCTAACTCAACTTCAGTTTCAAATGCATCAGGTAATTTTTCACCGGCCTCTGAAAATATTTTTATACCGTTATCTGGAAATGGATTATGTGATGCAGAAATGACAATACCTGCTTGCGCTCTTAATGCTTTTGTAAGGTAGGCAATAGCTGGGGTTGGCATAGGGCCTGTTAAATAGACATCAACACCTGCTGCAATAAATCCGGCCTCAAGGGCTGACTCTAACATGTAGCCAGAAACTCTTGTGTCTTTACCAATAACAACACTTGAGTGTTTTATTTTTTTATCGCGATTATTTTTAACTAAGATAGATCCGATTGCAAAACCTAAGCGAACAAAGAAATCAGGTGTGATGGGGTCTTGTCCCACAACACCTCGAATACCATCTGTCCCAAAGTAATGTCTTGCCATAATTTAAGTTATGCCTTGCGCTATATTTAAAATCTTGAGTGCGCTATGTGTTTCTTTAACATCATGAACTCGAAGTATTTTAGCGCCTTTTAAGACAGAAAAGATAGCCGCGGAAATACTGCCTGATAAGTAATCATCATGATCATCATTTAAAATTTTTCTGATAAATGATTTTCTGGATAAGCCAACAAGGAGAGGAAATTTAAGAGATTGAAATGATTCGAGCTCTTGAAGCAATTCTGTATTGTGTTCAAATGTTTTACCAAAACCAAAGCCTGGGTCTAAGATGATGCGTGATTTATCAATACCTTCATTGATAAGTAGGTCAGCACGCGCCTCCAAAAATGATTGGATTTCGCTTACCACATTTTTATATGTGGGATTTACTTGCATCGTCTTAGGCGTGCCTTGCATATGCATCAAACAAATACCTACTTTTGATTGCTTAATAATATTTATCGCGCGAGGTTGCGTTAGTGCAAAGACGTCATTAATCATCGCAACATCCATATCAATGACTTCTTTCATCACTTCTGGCTTATAGGTATCGACTGAGATAGCGATATTGGAATCTTTTTTTAATGCTTCAATAATAGGTGTAATACGTTTTAATTCTTCATCCGAACTCACAGGTTCTGATCCAGGATGTGTTGACTCACCCCCGATATCGATAATGTCGATACCCTCTTCAATCATTCTATGAGCATGCTTTAAAGCTTCGTTGAAATCTAAATACTTTCCACCATCTGAAAATGAATCAGGTGTGATATTTAAAATACCCATGAGAAGTGGGCGTTTTAAATCAAAGACATGTTTATTTAATTGCAGCATGATAAAAAACAAAGGCTAGATAAACTAGCCTTGATTTCGTTTAGCTCTTAGCGCTCGGTTGAGGAACCACGGCTACCTTCGTGCCTGAAGATCCTTTGTCACCCTTAGGGGGCATAGGCTCTTGTTTAGGCTTAGGCGGTCTTACTTTTTTACCTGCCATGATGTCATTGATTTGATCTGCATCAATCGTTTCGTACTCAAGCAAGGCTTTAGCCATCGCTTCAACTTTACGGCGATTCTTTTCAATTAATTTTCTAGCAACACTATATTGCTCATCAAGAATACGTCTAATTTCTGCATCCACTTTTTGTTGGGTGGCCTCAGAAATAGTTTTAGAAGACATCGCACCAAAGAAAGAATCTTGGTCCTGTCCAACGTATACCATCGTACCTAATTTATCTGACATACCGTAACGTGTGACCATATCGCGCGCTAATTTTGTTGCGCGCTCAAAGTCATTGGATGCGCCTGTCGACATTTGTTTCATGAATACTTCTTCAGCGATACGTCCACCGAAGAGAATTGAAATTTCTTCAAGCATCTTATTCTTATAGTTACTGATGCGATCAAACTCTGGTAACTGCCAAGTAAGGCCAAGCGCCCAACCGCGAGGCATGATGGTCACTTTATGAACAGGATCTGCATGAGGTAATAATTTCGCAACGACTGCATGACCTGATTCATGGTATGCGGTATTCATGCGCTCTTCTTCTCGCATCACGAGTGATTTTCTTTCAGGGCCCATGAAGATTTTATCTTTAGCATCTTCAAAGTCTTGCATATCTACCGTGCGTTTATTACGGCGTGCTGCAAACAATGCAGATTCATTCACAAGATTCGCAAGATCAGCGCCTGAAAAACCAGGCGTGCCTCTGGCAATAATGCTTGCCTTCACATCTGGATCTGCTGGAATTTTTCTCATGTGCACTAATAGAATCTCTTCACGGCCTTTAATATCAGGGAGTGACACCATGACTTGACGATCAAAACGTCCTGGACGAAGCAAGGCTTTATCAAGTACATCAGCGCGATTGGTTGCTGCAATGACAATCACGCCTGAATTTGCTTCAAAGCCATCAAGCTCAACTAAAAGTTGATTAAGTGTTTGTTCGCGCTCATCGTTACCACCGCCTGTACCTTGACCACGATGGCGTCCTACCGCATCAATTTCATCGATAAAGATAATGCATGGTGCGCTTTTTTTAGCTTGCTCAAACATATCGCGAACGCGAGCAGCGCCTACACCTACAAACATTTCGACGAAGTCAGATCCAGAGATAGTGAAGAAAGGCACCTTTGCTTCACCAGCGATAGCACGTGCCAATAATGTTTTACCTGTGCCTGGAGGTCCGACCATGAGAACGCCTCTTGGAATACGGCCACCTAATTTATGGAACTTGCCTGGGTCTTTTAAGAACTCAACAATCTCTGTCACTTCCTCTTTGGCTTCATCGCACCCTGCGACGTCAGCAAAGGTTGTTTGATTGTTCGTTTGATCAAGTTGTCTTGCTTTGCTCTTACCAAATGAGAATGGGCCACCACCTTTGGAGCCACCTTGCATTTGACGCATAAAGAAAATCCATACGCCGACAAGAAGAATCATTGGGAACCATGAGATGAAAATACTCATAAGCACTGATTGCTGTTCTTCTGGCTTAGCTTCAACGATGACATTATTTTTTAAAAGATCAGATACCAACCAAGGATCAGTAGGTGCGTAAGTATTAAACTTTTTACCCTCGCTCGTTGTGCCTTTGATTTTGTGGTTATCAATTTCTACCTTGGCAATTTTGCCTTCTTTCACCTGCTCCATAAATTGCGAGTAAACAAGCGCTGTCTCATTTTTTGAGGTGCCTGAAAACTGATTGAAGATAGTCATGAGAATGAGTGCGATCGCAACCCAGATGGCAATACTTTTTAGTGTGCTGTTATTCAATTGATGGATGACCTCGTATCATCTATTTTAATCATTTAATTTTAAACCTAATTCGTCATTGCATTATGACTTTTTAAGCTTTTGCAAAACCTAGCAAGTAGACTTCACTGCTTCGATCACGTGAGGCTTTAGGCTTCACTGTAATTACTTTTTCAAACTCAGGTCGCATCTTTTTTACCAGTTCATCAAAATCTGCGCCCACAAAGGTTTTGACCAGAAAATGACCGCCTGGTTTCAACCATTGTAAAGAAAAGTCTAAAGCAAGCTCGGTTAGATACATGACGCTTGGCTGGTCGACTGTCTTGATACCTGTAATATTGGGGGCCATATCAGAAATTACAAGGTCTATCGGTGAATTATTTAAGTGGGTTTCAAGCTCTCTTAAGGAAGATTCTTCTCTAAAATCGCCCTGAATAAAGTCCACTCTAGGAATGGGATCCATGGGTAATAAATCCATAGCGATAATATGGCCCTTACCTTGAAGCAATTCAGCTACCACCTGAGACCAGCTCCCTGGTGTTGAACCCAAATCAACCACATTCATCCCAGGCTTAATAAGCTTATATTTCTCATGAATCTCCATAAGCTTATAAGCAGCTCTCGAACGAAAACCGTCTTTCTGGGCCTGTTTCACGAAGGCATCATTCACGTGCTCCTGCATCCAGGCCTTGCTAGTTCTTGTTCTTTTCATCTGTTAAAATCGATTCTTTAGATCTTTAGAAATTTTATACCTTGAATTCAAAAGCCATCGCATATCTTCGAAGCCTAGCTCACACATTAAATCCAGTTGTCAGAATTGGCAATAAAGGTTTAACGGATTCTGTCATCAAAGAAATTGATCTTAATTTAAAAGCGCATGAGCTCATTAAAATCAAAATCCAAAATGCCGACAAGTCAGTTCGTGAGTCTATGTTGAACGAAATATGTGAGGCACTTCAAGCGACAGCCGTTCATCATATTGGCTTACAAATTATTGTCTATCGTGCGGCGTCAGAGCCTAAGATTGTATTGCCTAAATAATTACCTAATTTTTAGAATAGCAAAAACGCCTAGGAAGCATTCGAGCAGATAGGCAATACTTGAAATACCGTGCCACGTGGTAAATCGATCGGCGAATACACTCTCCATCACATCTTTAGGCATCGCTTCCAGTTTGAATTTTTCTAGAAGTGGATTAATGCCTAAATGGCTAATCAAAATAAGAATAAGCATCAGCACGATGAGCCAGAAAAAGCCTTGTTTTAATGCATTCGTGCCAAATTGATACACGCGCTGGATCAGTAAATAGATGCTTGTAGCCATACCCACATAAGCCATCATTTTAAAAAGTTGGCCAGCAATACTTCCTGCAAGTTGCGCCTCAGGAATAAGTTTAAATAATTCATAAGCCACAATACCTACAACCCACAATCCACCTATCCAAAAGGTCGCGGCAATCAGTGCTAAATTTTCTAACCATTGTTTCATTGTGTTTTTAGTTTAATACAAAAATGGATTTAATTTATAGATACTTAATATCTAATATTTCATAAGATTTGGCACCACCCGGTGTATTCACTTCAGCCACATCACCCACCGCTTTTCCAATAAAGGCCTTTGCTATAGGTGAGTTGATTGAAATTTTTTTGAGTTTAATATCCGCCTCATCATCACCTACAATTTGGTAGGTAAAAATATCTTCAGTATCTAAATCTTGTGCTTCAACGGTTGATCCAAATACACATTGATTCTCACCTACAATAGTCGTGGGATCAATAATCATTGCATTCGATAATTTTGCTTCAATTTCCGCAATACGGCCTTCAATAAAACTTTGGCGCTCTTTTGCAGATTCGTATTCAGCGTTCTCAGACAAGTCGCCTTGCGCTCTTGCTTCTGAGATAGCCTGAATGATATTTGGGCGATCAACGCTTTTTAAGCGCTGCAGTTCTTCTTTAAGAAGCTCAGCGCCTTTAATGGTCATGGGTATTTGTTTAAGCATATTCATTCCTATTAAAACAAAAACCACGCTCTTTGTATCGAGTGTGGTTTATAAAAATTGAGTGTATTTTAACTAAGTTCTTTATGCAAGCTTTGGATAGATGTGACTGTAAGCTCTTCTACGAAATTCATACCAATGCATGCTGCTTTAGCGCCTGCAATAGTAGTGTAATAAGTGACTTTGTTTTGTAATGCATATCTTCGAATTTCATAAGAGTCTGCAATAGCACGTTTATCTTCGGTGACATTGACGATGAAAGAAATTTCATTGTTTTTAATCATGTCCACAATGTGCGGCCTTCCTTCAGCAACCTTATTCACTGGGACAACATTAAGCCCTGCATCCATGAGCGCTTTTGCAGTCCCTTTAGTTGCAACAATCTGGAAGCCCAGCTTATCTAATGACTTTGCAATTTCAACCACCTTGTGATGGTCTTCGCGACGTACACTGATAAATGCATTTCCGTCTTTCGGTAATTTTGTAGAGGAACCAAGTTGAGATTTAATAAATGCTTCCGCAAATGTTTTACCAAGGCCCATGACTTCGCCTGTCGATTTCATTTCGGGACCTAAAATGGTATCGACCCCTGGAAATTTAATAAATGGAAATACGGCTTCTTTGACAGAGAAGAATGTAGGCACAATTTCTTTTGTGACTTTTTGCGATTTGAGACTCA
>Ga0208742_1000237_pt1 | contig 22684 bp, 18 predicted proteins | sample CryBogCBH28Sep08_FD_184601 | JGI IMG/M metagenome (GOLD analysis project Ga0208742, IMG submission 184601) | Freshwater microbial communities from Crystal Bog, Wisconsin, USA - CBH28Sep08 (SPAdes) (version 2) | ecosystem: Environmental > Aquatic > Freshwater > Lake | place: Crystal Bog... | reverse complement strand
TGCTGTCTTTGTGTATTGATTTTTGGGCGTGCGAAAATTCCTTTCCTTTCCTTACACACACACACACACACACACACACACACACACACACACACACACACACACACACACACAAAAAGGAAAGAGCAAATCGAAAGCATACTTTTCAAAAACCCGACTTACTTAAAAGATAAGGTAGTGAGTTTCATATGTGGGACAGAAAGTGCGTTGCATCTATTGTAAAAAAGGGGGAAAAGCTTTAAACTCAAACTTAACCCGATGTTTAAAAGGTAGAGTTCGTGGCGACAAATTTACCGAGTAAAAGGAGTGGCTTAATATTTTTCCTTTAAAAGAAAATATTATATATTTTCAATGTTATTTTCAAAATGCCTTCTTCCAGGGCAACTCAAGGCTCAATCAGAAAAGAAATTAACCTCTACGCTCAAGATCTTCATTTGGAATTAAATTATTTGTTTCAAAAACTATATAAAGCTCAAAAAGTGTACAAATTGTTTAAAAAACTAAATTCAATAAAAAAAAAAAGTTCATTTAAAAAACTAAAAAACAATTACGTTCGCATCAAAAAAGTTTTCAATGCTGGATTAAGAGAGTTTAATAAAGGAATTTGTATTGAACAAAAAAGACTTCAATTATTGAAAAAACACAAATGTATGTTAATAAACAGAAAAAAACTTACTTTTTCCAAAAATGAAAGTTAAAAATTGTTAATAACTTAAAACTTTTTAAACAGTGAATTAAACATTTCAAATGTCTGGCCCAATATTTAAGATATTAATAGACTTTGATGAATATCTTAAATTAATGACACTAAAAGAAATAGTGAAAAAACAAGAAGAAGAACTTAAAAAACATTACGAAACAAAATCTAGTCCTTCGTCACAACCTGTTCAAAATCTAAAATTTAAAACTGAAAGTGTGCCAAACATTTCAAAAGACGAAAGTAAAAGTGGTGCTGGTGACATTAAACCTAATTTTGACAAAGCCGATTTAATAAAACATATTACAGCTGAAGTGACAAAAACAATTGAAAATTATTACAATTTAAAGCCAGAATCATCAGCAATTACTCAAGAAGGCTCCGGAGCTGAAGATTTAATAAATTCGGATCCTATTCCAATTAAAAATGACAATCCTATTTTTCCCCCGGTTGAGCATGTAGAAATAAAAAAATCTCGAATGAATGATGATTTTGATCAAAAAAAATTAATTGACACTATTCCCGCTGAACATTTAGAAAAAGCTGAACTTTTACTTAAAAAACTAGAGGATTTTCCCAACGATCTTACGTGGGATACATCTGGGACAATTTATATTGATCAAAAAAGTTTACCCGAATCCAACATATACAATTTATTTCCAATATTGTTTAAAAAAGTTCCTAATGCAAACAAAATATTAAATTTAAAAGAAGTAGCTTCCAAAATAGCATCGTTGGGTTTTGGTTATTTAATAAATTCTCGTTTAACTAGTGGATTAAACCGAAAAAAACCCTTGATAAATCATGAAGAAATGTTTTTAAAAACTAAATCTAATCCAAATTGGTGGTATATTGGAAATGAATGAGTGGATTAAGAGGTTTTGAGTTTATTAATTATTTTAATAAAATTTCTTTTGTAAATAAATTATTATCGGGAATATATTCTATTGACAAAATTCCTAGAATTTTAAAAGAAAAACATTTTATAATTTGTAATTTAAGTCCTAGTAATTTACCAGGAACTCATTGGATTGTTATTGTACGTTCTGAAAAAAATACATTAGAAATATTTAATAGTTTAGGAGTTGAAAATTTAAATTCTTTAAAAGAATATTTTAAATTTCCTAATAATTTTGAACTTATTTTTAATGAACAAAAATTTCAAAGTAATACCAGTGTTAATTGTGGATTTTTTTGTATCTATTTTATTGTGCATCGCATTTTAAATTATGATATGTCTTTTGAACATTTAATTGAAGATATTTTTAATATAGATCCAGATGTAAACGATACATTAGTATCAAATTTTTGTTATAAATTATTAAATGATGATAATGATTTATTTCTTTAATTTTTTTCAGATGGCCCATTTGGAAACATCAAAGATTTTAGAGCCTGAACTTACAGTACAAAAATTTGAATTTCCGGCTGACGTAAATCGATTTCAGAATCCTTTTACTATGCTTTTAGCAGGCCCAACAATGTGTGGCAAAAGTACTTTTATTTTAGAAGTATTAAAAAATCGTAATGAACTGTTAAGAACTAAATATTCGCAAATTGTGTACCGAGTTCCGGCTACTGATCTTCATTCAGAAATCCGACAACAATACATCACAAAACTTACTCAAGTTATTCCGGACATCATTATCAAAACTGGATTGCCTGAGCCTCGCGACTTCATGATTAACAATTTGCCAAAACTATTTATTTTAGGTATTTTTAAATAACAATATTTAACTTAACTTTAACAATTGCTTTTATAATATAGCAATTTTATTTAATTATTATTACATTTTAATTTTAGATGACCTGATGAAACCGTTGTTTGAAAACCGAGAGATGGAAACATTTTTTACAAACGAAGCACACGGATGGAACACCAGCATTATTTATACTCTTCAAAATTATTTTCCCTTAAAAAAAGATCTTACAATTGTACGACAAACTTGTTACAAAGTAATATTTAATGATGTTTCAGACAAAACTTATTTGTCAACAATTTCGCAAAGAATATCAGGAAAATCTAATTTCTTAAAAGAGTGTTTTTTAAAATTAAAAAAAACATCTCCAGATCAAAGATATAATTATATTATGGTAGATTCTCATCCCGGATCCGATCTAACTCATCGTCATTTGTTTATAAAAACGAATATTTTCCCAGGAAAAGACCAAAAAATTCGACCTTTATTTTTTATTGCTCTTTAATTAAATTTATAACCATAAGGATAAGTAATATAATTATAATCATTTTCAAAAATAAATCTTTTTGCATGAATATCATTGCCAAAATTAAAATATGTCAAAATTTCATGAAATTTTTTTGTTTGTTTATCAACAACTTTTCGTAATTGAGGTAAATAAATGTTACAAATTTCTGAATGAAAACTTTTGTCAATAAATGCTTTATATAATTCAGGAGTAATAACATCACAGTTGTTTGCAGATTGAGTGCTTAAGCCTTTAACTTTTAATAAATGTTGATAAACACCATTTGAGTCTTTATAAGTTAAAGAATAATTTCGAGGACCAAAACTGTAAAATGATTCAATTACAGAATTCTTTTCTAAAACATTTTTAAAATCACCAAAAGCGTGAGAATAAATTAAAGGATCAGGTACATTTGGAGGTAAAGCAAATAATATAGAGTCAGTATCAATTGAAAGAATTATTCCATTTAATTTTTCAATTTCTTCGGTTTTTTCATAAATAAATTTTCTTGCCAAAGCATTTATTTCGGAAGTTAAATAAAGAGTACCACATAAACTAGGTTTAATTTTTGTTGGAGTAATAATTTCAATTTCACAAACATCGTCAGTTAAAGGAATAATATCTAAAATGTGGTTATCAGGATTAGCACCATATTTTTCAATTTCATATAAACTACGACAAAATATATGTTTTGTAAAATTAGTGTGTAATGCAAATCGACCGTAAAATGAGTTTAACATTTCTTTGTAAAGTTGTTTTTGAGCAGGGTTTGATTTAATACTTAAAGGGTCTAAAGTTAAATTATTGTCAAAGTTCATTGCAATATTAATATTTTTACAAATTTCATTTGGATCTTCATTTTCTGAAAACAAATTTGTATTTTTTAATTTTTGAGATGCTAATATTTTAACAAAAATTTCAAAAATTGGTTTTCTTTCAGAATAATGATGTAATTCATACCATTCTAAAATAACATAACCCAATGAAACAGCTTTTTCTAAATCTGTTACTTGATAGCAAGACACAAAAGCCCTATTTTCATTTGTTTTATGGATACAACGTTTTGTTAGTTTTTGAGTTAAACAAGCTCTGCACAAAGACATATGATTATATTCGTCGTTAAGCCGGAAAGGTAAATAAGGTCGATATAAATTTGAAGGAGGTAAAACTTTAACGTGAGCTGCGTCACCTTGCATTGGCTCATTATTGTAAAAAAAATGATTATTAATATATTTAATATTATTTTTTAAAGAATCCGGATTTAAAATAACTTTGTATTTTCCAACTGGAAATAAATTAGTTAAAGCTATTTGACTGTACAACGAATTTACATCAGAAAAATATAATTTCCAGTTAGGGTTTTCATTAATACAAAATTTTAATCTATAAACTTCAATAAATCCTCCTCTCAATGTTGCTCTTGGAGTTAATCGCATTAATGGTCTATTTTTTTGAAAATTTGTACTTATTCGAAAAGTTTCCATTTCTAAAGCATTATTTGATTTAAATTTAAACCATTCACATTCATAAATTGTTTCAATATTTTTAACATCAAATGAATAATAAGTAAGCAAATTATTTCTTTCTTTTTCATCTTTTTCTTTAAGAGTTTTTAAGGGAATGCCAAATCCGTTACAAGACTCAATAGTTCTATCTTTATTTTGATAATGACTGCATTCTGGCGGTAAATGAAAATGAAATTCACAACCTCGATATTGATAAACAGTTTTAGAATTAAAAGAGTATCCATCAACAAAATGTTTTCCAAATGATTTTTGACCTTCAGGATTATTAAATGCATTTAAAATATTTAACCCGCAATTTTTCCAATTTAACCAAGAAGTCCATTCAAATTCACCTCTACTACTTTGTACGGTACTACCGGTAAATGGTTGCATTACAGAAAACATTTGTTCGTCATTCATAAAAAAATAAGCAAATACTGCATAGGTAAATCCACTTAAAGAACTAATTTTCCATCCAAACGGATGAATAACTTCTAATTTATCATTTTTGTTTTGGGCAAAATTGTGCACTAAATCTTGAAGTTCAAAACATTGTTTTAAAAAACATAAACAACAAGTAAAAAACAATTTTGATTCGTACCGAGTAGTATTAATTAAATTAGTATTAAAATTGTACGGATTAGTTAAATTAGAATGATACGTTTTTTTGTCTTCTTGATCTTCTTTAGTATCCGAAAAATCATAAAAATCATTTAAATCCGGACTATTTCCAACGTAATTGTAAAATTCGGGTTTGTTCCATTTTTTGGGATAAAATATTTTTTTAAATTCAATATTAAATTGAGATGCTAAAGTATATATTGATCCTTTAAGATAACAATTTATATGAACAAAACGAATTTTTAAACTTGGAATTTCTAAAAAGTTTACTTTGTTGCCATCTTGAAATACATTAGGAATTATATTTAATGCTACAAATGATTTTAAAATTAAAAGTAAAATTCTTGAGTCGCTTACAACCACTGTAAAATTAGACATAAAATTTAATTGACACAAAAATAACATAAATTTGTCCACAGCCGTTTTTTTACAATTCTTATTAAATTTACTTTCCAAAATATTTGCAAAATCTATTGACACTTTTTGAGGACTTTTTTTATGTTTAAAAGGTTCCTTTGAAAACGGTTTAGCATTTTCGCAATATTGATTTTTTATTGTATCACATACAACATTTTCAGGTAAATAAAGATTATCATCATAAAAAATATATTCTTGAAAAATAAATCGATTTTCTTCTTTGAAAAAACTAATTACGTTTGGTTCTTCTGAAATTGTATTATTTTTATGAATATCACAAATTAAATCAGAATATATTGGATTTTGAAATAATTGAGGTAAAGTTAAATTATGAATATTACAATAGGTTTTTCGTAATTCATAACATTTGGTACAATTAGCACAACCAAAGTCTTTAAAAGCTACATGCAAAAAAGCCATGTTAGGCCAAACTAAATGACCTTCTTGCTTAGTTATTTTGCATATGTGATTTTCTTCTTTTATTTGATAACAATAACAACATCTGTATTTTTTAATTCCGCAGACATGATTAGACTTTAAAATTTCTTTACTTTCGTAAGTGTGACTAAATTCAAAAATTCCACAATCTAAACATTTCCAACCTTTTGCATTAGAGTCACACATTTTTTTATGTCTTAAAAAACATTCATTGGTCAAAAAACTTAAATTACAATTATTGCAATTAAACATTTCATTGTTTAATTGATTTGATAAATTAGAATTACAAAAATAAACATTTTCATTAGGAACAAATATTGTTTTTTCAGTTTGATAAATTCCATTACAATTAAAACAATTTTTAATGTGAGGACAACGATGAGTTTTTCTCCAAGTGTTATTTAAAATTTTACGACAATCAAAACATACCATTTTTTTATAAAAAGCAAAAAATGCAATTAAATTATCAATAATATTTATGTGGTCATTTGACACTTGTAAATAAATTCGTGGAAGCTCATAATTATTTCCGGCAGGAAAAGATTGAATATCTGGTTTTGGTCCTTCCATTGATAAAATAATATGAATTTGAACTTGTAAATAAATAGCAATAGATTCTACTATTTTAATATCATGAGGTCCAATTAAATTAATTTTACAATTTTTACAAATTTCTTCTTCTAATTCATTTAAAATTAAAAGTCCTTCTTTTTTAACCATTTTTGATTTTCGTTTATAACAAATAGTTTTCACTTTGTTATATTTTTCAGTGTTTGTTAATTTTAAAAATGCAAAACAAATTGATTTTGGTAAACAATCACTTTTTATAATAGTTTTAAGAGATATTCTTCCTCCAGGTAAAAAACAGTTTATTGAATTTGTCCCAACTGTTTTTGATAACGAAATAGGTTTTCTTTGAACACTTGAATTGTCTAAATGAATTTTAGAAATAACTCGAAAATAAACGGCGAATTTTTGTTCTAATAGCTGCATTGAAGAATTAGAATTTACAAATCGATTAAAATTAGACATTAAATGGTCAACCATGTCTTTTGCGTGATTGTCTTGTATCACATATGGAGAAGTTCTAAATTCATTAAAAGAGTCACCTTGTGTTAAAGTAAAATACACCATGTTCTGAGGCTCATCTTTATAAAATGTTTTTAAATTTTGTAGCACTGCAAAAAAACATTTTTCCAAAATATCCAAAACATGAGTAAACAAAATTGGTTTGTCTGTTTTTTTCTTTAAATGTAAAACGTATTGATGATCTTGCGTATTGAATTTTATTTGTCTTTTTAAAAAAGTCTTTATAACATAAGCTTTTACTAAATCATTTTCAGCTATAAGAGTATCTTTGTTAAAAAGATCGTCAGAAACATCCTCTTGATTTTTTTCTTCATTTTTATCTAATTCTTTTTCTTGTCCAGATTTTAAATTTGATGTTGTTTCCACATTTTTTTCTTTTGTACTTGTACTAGGTTCATCTTCATTATTACTAGGTATTTGAGACATGTCCACATTGTCGGTTTCAAACTGATCTCTGTTAATTGTTGGTTCTTCTTGAGCAGCTGCTGCTTGCCGTCTTGTTAGAACTCCTTCTCCTTCTTGAATAGGATCAAAATATCTAATATTTTCTTTTTTCCAAATTAATTTTGCTTTTTCATAAGCCTCACGATAGTCTTTTTCGGGATCCATTTTTAAAACTACAACAGATTTTAAAAAATCAATATGTGGGCTAGGTTTACCTTGCTTTTGCTTTCTAAGTTGCAATGCTTTAGCAGCTTTCTTTAAAATGAAAGGAAAGCTTTCTTTTTTAGGTCAATTTAGTTTTACATTTTGGGGTAAAATGTTGTCTGACGAAGAAATTATTAATTTGTGGCAAGACAAACAATTTGGTGGCAGTTTTAGCGGAATTAAAAACTTTAAATTATTTTTGAAAACAGATTTAAATGAAAATATTAGTGAAAAACGATTATATACAATTTTTAAAAATTTTCCTGATTATGTGTCACAATTGCGACCAATTAGAAAATATCCTACAAGAAGTTATGTGAGTGATAGTTTTTGTGAATTGATGGAAATGGATTTAGGCTTTATGGCGACTTTTAATAAGTTTCGATATTTTTTATGCTTAGTTGATGTTTTTTCTTGGCACATTTGGTGTGAACCTTTAAGAAAAAAAAATGGGCCAACAGTTGGAAAAGCTCTTGAAAAGCTGTTTAGTGAAATTAACAGTCCAATAACAAAAATACAATCTGATTCTGGTACTGAGTTTATTGGTAATAAAGCAGTGTTTTTAAAACACAAAATTTTGTTCAAAACTAAACATTTAAAAAATAAAGCAGCCATGGCGGAACATGCTATTTATTTAGTAAAAAGAAAACTATATTTAATAATGAGGTCAGAAAAATCTCAAAATTGGGTTAAATATTTACCAATTGCAGTTAATTTGTTAAATCAAAAACCATTAAAACGAAACGGCAATGTGGCTCCTGGTGCAGTAAATACAATATTTGATGATGCTAAAATCCGAGAAGCCCGCGAAAAAAATCATATTAAAGTGCCTGAAGAATTAAATTACCACGAACAAAATCAATTACAAGCTAATTACGAAAAATCTAAAGGAAATTTTCAAGTTAATGATTTTGTTTATTTGGATTACAAAGAAGATACTTTTGCCAAAAGCTTTAATTTAAAGATAAGTATTTTTTATTACTACAACGTAGAATCTAGGTTCTTTTAAGCAGCTTTCAAAAAGTATTGAAAGTAGTTGAAAGCTAAAACTGCGCTTTTTTAGAGGACCTTACATTTTTTTCAACTACTTTCAATACTAAATAAATTACTACACAAAATTTTATTTTGTTCCAAAAAATATTTTTGTTTTTCAAAGGTGCTGAAAAATATTGAAGGTCTTTCAATAGTAAATAAATTGCTACACAGAAATTTAAACAGAATTTCGTTTCTTAAAAAGAGAATTACTAAAGAACAAAAACTTGGCGGTACTTTTGTAAATAGATTTTGTCTTTTTGTCTTTCCTTGGCCGCTAAAACCGCTGTACAAACTTTTTGCGCAAATCCTGCGCAACTTTCCAAAATAAGTTTTCTGTTTTTTTGTCTTTCTGTTTAGTTCTCCTAGTCTCTGCATGGTTTGCGCAGAAATTTGAAAGGCTCAAAAACCTTGGTTTCTATTGGTTCGCAATAGTTTCAACGGCTAAATTTTTCTATAAATTAAAAACATGTTTTGTGTTTAACGCCATTCCTTTTTAATTTACAGAGGCCAAATCTACCAAATCTATAAAGTTGACGCTTTAAGAACGCCTGTTATGTTTCAACTCAAGGACCTTATGGGCGAAGTAATTAAAGGTCGATACTACAAAGAACAATTACGAAAAGCTCCTACGCCTGGTGTAAATTATCAATTTGAGGTGAAAAAACTAACTTAAAATGGGTTGCATGTGGCTATTTTTTTTTGAATCTGAATCCTGTGAAGAAGAACTTGTGTTTTTGTTTAAATGTTTAGTGTTTTGTTTTATATTAACAGGATTTCAAATACTTTTGGCACTTGTGTTAAAAATTTGTAAAATTATTTAAAAATGCAGGTTTCAAAAATTTTAAGAAGAAAAAAAGAAAACGGAGTTGACTATGTTTTCGTAAAATACGAACACTACCCGATAAGTTAAAATGATAAAACTTGAAAAAATTGTTTTGATAATTACAATCAAAAATCAATTAAGTTGTCGTTAAATGAATATGTCACAATGTTTCAAACAAAAATACGTTATTTGACACTTGTTTGTATGCATTAAGATTTGTTTGTATTATCAAAGTAATTTTTCTCAATTTTTACGACAAGTTTAATCGATGGATTGAAGCGTCAGCAATTAAAAAGAAATGAAAAAATGGAGGAAAGAAGACATGATATGTTGTACACTTGGGCTTTAAACAATCCGTTAAAACAAATTTTATTTACTAATAATTATACTTACAATTTTATTTCTAAAAGTGAAAAAAATCAATTTTTTGTACCAACAGTTAAAGAATACATGGATTTATCCAAAGGAATTTGGAATGTGTCACTTGATACATACGTAATTAAAAATTTGGATTATGCAGTTGACACTGTTTTGGATATTAGTACTAACTTGGTATCAGGCATTAAATTTGATAAATTACGCAATACTCATGAATCTTCCAATGCTTGCCTCGGAAAAATATTTTTGTATGTTTCACCAAATATGCATTTTTCGGGTCCTTTTGAAAAAAAATGGTTTACTGTTCAATCCGGAAGAGATTTTGCAAATTTTGAATTTTATGTAAAACAAAACCCTTTGGCCACAAAAGAAACGTCTATTAATTTTGATTTTGAAATTTCTTTTTTGTTTCAACGGATTAAATAAAAAAGTAAACAATAACAATGGATAAACCTTATTTAAGACATTTGTTTGAAGAAAACCAAGAGTTCTTAAAATCTTTGTATTCGGGTTCATCTAAAATTGTACAAACAGAATTGTCAAGAGCTAATGATCAATCATTAGATTTAATTATTAAAATTTTGTACTTAATTGCTAATGGTGAAATTAGTTTAACTGAAGAAGCAGCAGATTCAATTAAAAAAGCCAAAAGACTTAAAAAACTTTTTGCGTTTGAAACAAAACTTTATTTTATGAAAATGCTGAAAAGTTCTAGAAAAGACAAAATTGATTTGTTAAAACAATTTACAAAAGTTTATTCTGACTTATTGTATACTTTTTTTAATCTTACAGAAGATTAAAATAACTGAACATGTCTTGGCATAGAGGAAACAGTGGTATACCAGGCGGTTTAAATTTTCGTTTATTAACATCTTATCCGGGAGCAAGAATTGCAGTTCCAGGTGTGGGGTTTGCATCTCGACTACCGCCTGGTCCGTTACAACCAATGTATGTAACTTCTTCGTATGACATTCAAAAAAATTTACCCGAAGAACCAAACGTTTCTAATGTTTCAAAAGAGCAAGAAATAATCAGAGTAAGCAACAATCCTGAACCAACTTTACAATTGGGGTTTGGAGCAGTAAGCCTAAAAACAGAGCCTTTAGAAACCAATTTTAATGAAATTGAAGACAACGAAACTGAAGATAATTTGGAAGAAAAAAATGACGTCAATCCGAACATTTCAAAAGCTTTTCAACACCCCGTTTTTAATGTTAAAAAAGAAATGTTTATTTCGGGAAAAGGAAAAAAAAAGAAACAATTAACCAAAGTGTGACAAAAACATTTGAAAAAACTGTCGGAAAAAAACATTTGTTAAAAATTGTGAAAAAAAAATGAATGATTAAATTGTGAATTTGAGACGTTATTCATTCTGAACAATGGCCGATGTTAATATTTTAGAACAGGGAACTTATCCCGCAGAACCCATGCAAAAAACTTTATTTTCTAAATTACCATCTGATTTACGTTTTACTAACACAGAATACAGACAATTTGTTCCTCATACGGCTGTAGATAAAAATAGTGGTAACATAACTTTTGTATTAGCAAGATTAGATGCACCTTATTGTTATGTTTTAGAAGATACATTAATAAAAGTTAATATAATAATTACAAAAAGTGATGGTGTAACGTTGCCCGATACAAACAAAATAGTTGCCCCAGTCAATAATATATTGGGAAGTTTGTTTTCAACAATGACAATGAAAATTAATGACAATGAACTTACTCAAAGTGGTGAATTTTATCCATATAAATGTTATTTTAAAAAATTGCTAACTTATTCCGAAGCTGTAAAAAACACTCAATTTAATGGTCAAGGTTATTACGAAGATACAGTTACAGACAATTATAACATTGAACCACATGCTTCAAATCATGGTTGGATTGAAAGATGCAATTGGTTTAGAGAAGGCATAAATTCAAGTGATACTCCATACCGCAGTGGTGGTGCTACATTTACTGGATCTTTTGACCATGATTTAACATATGTGGGCAAACCAATGCCACCAAACACAAAAATTTCTTTTAATTTGACGCGTTCAAGTGACGAATTTTTTTTAATGAAAGATCCTGAAGACACTGAAAAATACCGTGTTATTGTTTCAAATTTATTTTTATATGTAAAAGTAGCCAAAATGAGTGACAGTATTTACAAACAAATTGAAAGTTCATTTACAAAGCAACCCATTTTATATCAATTTCGAAAATTTATTGCAAAAGAAATAACTGTACCAGTGTTCAGTCGAGAATTTGTAACTGGAAATTTATTTCCAGACAGTGAAATTCCTTGCAAATTACATTTTGTATTAGTTGAAACAAATGCTAAATGTGGCGATCAAACAAAAAATCCTTTTAATTTTCCAAGAAAATTTTTTATTAAACCAAAAGAAAACGAAAAATCTAGCAATTTGGCTGTGCAAATTGATCAAACTTGCATGTACGAAAAATTAAGAGATATGCACAAAGCAAATCGAACATTACAACAACAATTAGTTGATGCTCTGTCAAAAATAAATCAAACGTTAGGAAAAATTTCTCAAACTTCCGCACAATCCGAACCAGAACAATCGACTAGTTCCGGAATCACTACTAGAGCTAATCCGCAACATCGAGTGAAAGGTACAAAAAGAATCCGAATTAATGGAACAGACGAAGATTTGGATTCAAATCAATCTTTTCAAAGTTGTAATCCGGAAGATCTAGAAGATGAAGAAAACTTGCAAAATGCTTCATATAATATGCGTCATCAACAGCGGCAGGAAATGTTAAATGCTTCAGAATTTCCTGTATTTATAGAAACTTTTGAATTGGACATGAACTCAGCACCAATTAGTCAGGTATAAAAATAAACCTATAAATATAATAACATATTAATATTTTACTATTGTTGTGATCATAAATTACTAATATTTTTTAGTTTCGATCAAATTCAACAGAGGACGAATGTATTGACGATTTCATCAGACTACTTAATACTAATTCATTTATGGGAAGTCTTCATACTAACTCAATTACATATTTGAATTATCGATGTGGATTTTATATTGCTGGATTTGATTTAACTACATCTCAAGATGGTGGACTTGATCTTTTCAGTATTCCCGCAACAATGAAAGGTTAGTCTAAAGCAGCATCTAAAATTATTAAATTATACTTTGTAGTAGTTGAATTATTTTAGTTTAATGTTTTATAATACCATGTTTTAAAACGGTACAATGAAAATTTGCCGATAACAAAATGTTCAATTTTTATTTCCAGGAAATTTAAGAGCAAGAATTCGATTTAACCGAGCACCAGAAAAAGATTTGACGCTTATTATGTTTTCTGAGAGTACTTGCTTATTGGAAATTCCCAAAGCAGGTCGCATTCGACTTTCATTTGTTCCAACTTAAAGTAAGTATTTTAATAATCGGTAAATTTTCGCAGATTTGTTTTGCTCTTAAACTACACCAGCTAAGAACAAGCGCTTTGCGCCTGTTGCTCTTCGATTTTTTTTCATTTAACTTTTAACCTCTTAAACCTTTAAATCGTTGTATTTTAAAATCTTAATTCATTTAAAATTTAGCTATTTTCAGAAACAGTTTAAAATGCATATTTTTTATTTTGTGTTTTTTTTCCAAAGTGTCATTGGACTTAACACTGAATTTTTCAAAAAAAATTGTGACGAGGTTTTGAACTTTAATGCCGCTTGTCCACAACTCAAATGGGACTATCCAATTTGTGTTCCATGGCACAAAGTCAATTGCAAACTAAATCGCAACAAAAAAAAGAAATATTGCATTAACTACGATTGTTCTGTATAAATTTAACTATATTACCTTGTGTGAATTTTAAAAATATTTCAATTTCTTTTTTAATTTGTTTTATTGAAATTTTTTTAAAATTTTATTTAATAGCTAAATTTTAACTTTGTATGAATATAGAGGTATTTGTTCAACGGCACAGAAGAAGAAGATTCTTCTTTTGAAAGTGAAAAATTGTTTGACAACTCAAGTGAGCAAACAGTTAATTTAAAACCGGTTATTGAGTTATTGACCTTATTCAACAAAATAACAATTTTTTTTTCAGCGCTTTTGACAACAGCAGTCTCAACAACAGCAACAACTACGACGACGACGACGACGACGACGACGACAACAACGACAACAACAACAACAACAACAACAACAACAACAACTGCAACGACAACAACTGCAACTACAACTTTAACAACAACAACAAATTGTCCAACAACAACAACAAGGGCAACTACCACCTTTCGGTATCCTTTGCCAAGAAGTAAGATCTAAAAAAATGTACTTAATTTTTAAAAAAACAATTTAAAATCGCTTTAAAATTACTTTTTTAGTAAGCATTTTAAAACTTATTTAACAAATATAATTACAACGATAAATATAATTTTAGCTTACCCTCCACGAGATCCCTATTTTGTAATTTCAATGGATCCTTTCTGTGGAGATTACAATTGTACCGTAATTGATCGATTCACCGACGGCTGTATATATTACGAAAAGAAGGCAAAAGACATCAACTGCCATTTGTTTTGCAGTTTAAAAAATTGCAGGTAACTTATTGTCAACATAATGTTTTAATATTTTACGTATTAAAAATAAAATAATTGTTAAATATAATATGTTGTTATAATTTTACAATTATTTTACAATTTACATAAGTAAAATATTTATTTAGCACCACTTTTGTGCCGGGAAATCGATTTTGCCCCAAGTACAATTGTACTTACATGCCACAAACAACAACAACAACAACAACTGCTGCACCACCCACACCTGGTATTTTTGTTATTATTTTATAAATAAACAAAATAAAATACTTAGTTTAAAATATTTGCGCATCATAATTTTTAATTAAGTATTTTATATTGTTAAAATAATAATAACATAAATTATGATTACTTAGAACCACCAACACCTGACCAGCAAATTGGCACAATTCTGTCCATTGTGTTGGGCGGATTATGTGGAGTCTTATTGGTGGTGTTAATTCTGGCATGGGTTTGGACCAAAAGAAGGCGAACTTCGTCTGAACGAAGTATGTGTATTTTTTTAAAAAGCAAAGTTTAGTATTAAAATATTAAAAATATAAGTCTAGCTTTGTTTCTTTTTAAATAATTTTAAATTTGTTATTTTTTAGCGGCATTGGTTCCAAATATGGAAACAGGATCAGAATCACAAGGACAAAGAGTGTTATTTTTATCAACATTTTATAAATAATTTTTAGTATTAAAATTATAAAATAAGCAAATATGTTAATAGCTAATTTAAAATTTGCACAAATAATTTATTTAAATGTTGGTAAAATTTACCTTACGGCATATTAGCAGCAAAACATTTCTGCCCACGCATCAGGGGAGGAGCAAGAGCTTTTTGTTCCGAATGAGTCTGAAGGGGCTTCAGCGTCTTCTGGATCTCTTCGTGAAAGTTCCGTGCCGTCAGCTGCTCCATCTCAAATTTCCCAGGCTGGTAATTTTATATAAACAATAATAATGACTTTTGGCATTAAAAAAACTAACAACATATGTATTAAAAAATATTATTAAATGTATATTTTTAAATTTTGTCTACGGAAATTTAATGTTTTAAGAAATATTAAAAAAATATATTTTTTCAGATTTCGTCAACGTGGCTTTAGAGGACGACCCGTTGTTGACAGAACCTAGGCGTGAAGTAAGAATGTCTGTTTGGACAAGGTTGTCAAACTTTGTCCATTCAAATCAACTTCGGCTTAGACTGCGCCGACAGAACAGGGTCGACCCGGAAGAGGACGAAACTCGTCCGGAGCCCGTTGACCAGAATCGTTTTTTTAGTATTTAAATTATTGTAGTGTAAACAATAACAATATTTGGAAAACTAATATTAAGTGTTGCAAAAACCAAAAAAGTAATAAATTTTTGATGTTGATTTGTTACATGTGTTATGTAATCTATTAAGAGCATAAGCCTTTTTCAACTCAAAATTGTTTTTCTAGTTTAAAATGCATAAGCCGGTTTAAAGTGGCAATTATGTTTCAATCTTTTCGTTCACAATAACTGTTACAATTGCAGTATAAAAAGAGTCCCCAGTAATTTTCAAACGCAGTTTTGCAAAATTATTGCTACTGAAAGCTTTCATACTTTTTAAAATGAAGATTTTTTGGATTTTGGCTCTTTGTTTGTTGGTGACAACAACATCAACAATACTTCGAGAAAAACGAGCAGACACTGCTATAGCAGGAGGTAAATTAAATTTGTATCCTTTTAATTTGTTTAAAAAAAAATTAAATTACTTAAAAATGAAAAATTAAGGTTTGCCGTTACTATTTAGGATCTGGATTACCTCCAACTCCTCCACCTTCTAATCAACCTAATTTGCCACAAGACGCACCTGACGTTTTTGATAGTCTTCACGAATACATGGAATATTTAAAAAATATTGATAAAATAATTGAAACATACATGCTTGGATATGACGCTTTAGCGGCTCATCAAATTAATAATCTACCAATTGTACCTTTAGAGCCTTGTGTCGTTACTGAAGGATTTTTAAATCACATTAGATTTAGACAATTAATGCTTCAACAATTAGGTGATTATCCAAAAGGATTAGATCAAGGTGTCCCCGAAATTGTTGTTGATAATATGTTAATTGACAGAAATACAGAATGGGTAAATGATTTTGTATTTGCCAATGACAATCCCCATCACCTTTATATACCTAGTTACAAATGTATTGAAGAAGGTGTTAGAGATTTTCACGAACAAGTTATTAAAGTTGCACAAAGATTCAGATTAAATATTGATAGGTTAATTGAACAAAGGCAAATGCTTACTAGATTATCAAATGTTTTTGGTGGTGAACGATTTATGAAAAATTTATTAAACAAAAAAGTTTGCGATAAAAATTATGATTTAAATACCGAATTAAATAAAATTCAAGGAGAAATTAATTATGTTTTTAACCATAAATTTGAGGTAGAACAAAAAGTTGAAAATTTACATTTTGCAATTGAAGCGTTGCGATCTCAATTATTAAAAATGTTTGATGAAATGTTTGCTCGTAGAATGGGTTGGGGATACTTAACTCAAAATCAAGGCCACAATTTTATGGTTTTTGTTAGACATACGCCATTTGTTCAAAGTTATATATTACCCAAAATTGAGAATACTGAAGACAATGACACTTCAACTAGCGAATTAAGGTTAATGAAAAGAGCAATAAATCAAAAATTAAATTGTATAGTTGAAGTATCTAGCCTTAACCAATTGTTTACTTTAATAAACAAACAATCTGATATTGATTTTCAAATATTTCACTTTGTTGATGAAGAAAAAAAGTTAAACCTAAAAATAGAAAATTTAAATGAAATTTTCAATACATATGTAAAAAACGCATATACTTACTACTATACTACAAGTCTTTGGCATCCTAGTGTTTTTAAAGAACTTTATGATGATGTAACAAACGTGTACAACGCGTTTGTAATTGACATTTTAAAAAACTCTCGATTTGGAAGCATTATGACAAAATCTGAAATTATTGTTGAATTAAAAAAAATAATTTTAAAAGAAATGAATTCTATTTTGTGGTATAAAGAAAGTAGGTCATCTGCTAATAGAATCAAAGATTATATTAAGAAAATTTATGGCAACAACTATCCCATTAAGCCACCTACTGAAGCAAATACTCCTTTTCACTCTGAATTGTAGCAGCATTTACATGTTTGTTTTAACAGATTGAAATTGAAATATCAAATTGTAAATTTGTGTTAAAAATAAAATATGAAAAATACAAATTGGTTTTAATTTTTAAATACTGAATGGCTTTTTCAATTTTTTTTTAATTTAGGTAGTGGTGGTCAAGAACCGACGCCTCCGCCATTTAATAAACCCACACCGTTACCGTTACCCAATGAAGACCCGTCGTTATTTAATTTATTGTTAAAAATTGATAAAGCCATTCAAGATGTTGACGATCAACGTGAATATTTTCGAGAATATTCGGATCATGAACATATAACGCCTCTAGAACAACGTTGCCAAATAATAAATGCTCAATCGTTTGAGGATGCGGCTAGACAAAGTGGTAATGAGGCTGACTTACCTTTAGCTATCTTAACTCAACCTGGACTTTTTTCACGTGACAGTGCTGATTTTACTTTTATTCAACCAAATTTTTGTAATGAAGAAGGGGTCAGATTAGCCCAAGAAGAATTAAGATCAGCCCTTCGCAATTACCACCGAGCATTTTTGGATTTGTCTCGTATGCGTAAAAATTATGAGGATAATAATGATTTATTTGGACAAGCTTTAAATAGTTTTTTGTCCACTTCAAAAAAAGCTGATAGAGTTGCAGAAGGAGGTTTGGGCAAAATTCAACTATTATACAATCATATAAAAAATTCTGTTGAAACTGGAATTTATCAATTTATTATTAGACTAACTCAAAATGCTTATAACATTATAAGGTTACAAAGAATTGCAATTGGCAGAAGAATGGGGTGGGGTTATTTACTGAATAATCCCAACGCACATTTTATTGTTATTGTTCGGCATGTATCTTTTTTGTACGGAATTTCTAATTCAAAAAGTTTAATTGAAATTCCGGAGTCTTGGATTCCATTTTCGTACCGTTTAAGAAGCACTACTACTTTAAGACCATTGTTAAAACGATCAGCAATAAGCAAACCTTCATTACAAGTATCAAATAATGCAACTAGTTATTATTTTAAAAAATATTTAAGTCCTGTTTCGGAAGATTGCGTTACAACTGTAAATTCGCTAGGCGAATTTACAAGTGTACTGACTGAAGGAAAAAATAAAACGTTTCAAATTTTAGCATTAACGGAAATTAATGTTGTTTTAAATAAAAAAATTGCAGAAGCAAAAAGCATTTTTTATATGTGGTTACTTACTAGTAAAGGATGGTTTACAAGTTACTATTATCAAGAAAAATTAAATGTAATTGAACAACTATTTGATAATGTTCTACAAAAAATGACCAATCCAAAATTTAACAAAATTGATCTTAAAATAAAGTTATTAGATAACTTGAGAACCACTCTTATACATGCTATGGATTCAAATTTAAAATGGTACTATTATCCAGATGGTGTTATTCATTCAATTCATCAAACATTAAACACTATTTTCCGAGACATAGAAACAGCTGTTAAACACTAGCTAAACTTACCTTAAATTTTTGCCCGTTCCATTTAGCACCTTAGTAAACAATTCCCGCGGAATGTGTACAGGAGGTGGGCAAACTAATCGTTAGATTTCTAACCAAAAGAGGAAAATCTGTCACATAAGAAGGTAAATTAAAAAGTCAACCGCTGTTCAAATTTTGACTTTGAAATTTACTAACTTCTGTCCTAAAAACCTCTGAAGAAATTTGTAATATCTTGCTTTTTTTGTAATTTTTAATTTTTGTATTTTTTTTGTATTTTTTTGTATTTTGTATTTTTTTTGGGTTTTTATATATTTTGTATTTTTTTTGGATTTTTTAATGTGTTTTTATAATGATTACTATCGGCAATGCAAAAAATAAAGACATTCACACACTTTTTCATTCACTCATACACTCATATGTTGGTAAAAGAAAAACGACTAAATATTTCCATTGGGAAGAGCACAAAGCTGTAAAACAGCAAATCTGTTTATAGTCCGCCGACTCAGCCAAAAAAAGTAATTTTAAAAATAAAAGTTAATTTTTTGAGCTAGTTTACATTTACCAACATTTTTCACCCGCACTTAACAACAAGTTGAATCATTTCTCATTTTTTTGTTTCTCAATCGCTGTGGCAAAATATTTTTGTCATCAATTGCCCCATCCCAATTTCTTTTTCCTTTTGTTTTGCTGTTATCAACCAAACCCTGATAAGCAAAATTTGAAGGTACCGTTGAATTAAGGTCAAGCAAAAGTGCAATGTCATGAAGGCTTGGAAGTGATTTTGATCTAACTAAAGGTGTTTGAGGAAGGGCCATTACACGCACGTGAAATGAATGATGCCGATAAGAAAGTCTGCCAAAGGAATGTTCGGGTAAATTTGGTTGCAAAAGGTGTGAATCCGAATCAGTTGACACATCAATTGACGGAGAAACCTGAGAATCCGAAGGAGCAGTCGAAAAGGGTGTAATGTTTGGAAGCAAGTGGTAATAATCCGGATTCATTGAAAGATTGTGATTTGAAGCTGATACAGTAGAAACGGGATCAGTTGAATTTGGTGAAGCAGAAATGGGAGCAAGCGTTGGAGTGAAATCTAATTTTCTTCTGACTGATTTTGGTTTGGGAGTTGACGAAAAATATTTGGCCAAATTTGGGTCCATATCCCAGTTTTCTCCGTCAATGTCAATTGCAATTGAATTCGGTAAAATTGGTGTTTGAATTTCTTGCTCCGTATCTACCTCATCATCAATTTCCATTGCTTCAGCTGATTTTGTTGGGGAATTAAGAAAAGCTTTGTTTACTTCGTCAAAAAAAGAAGGTGTATTTGGTGTTTTCCAGGGTGTGCTCCAAAGAGTAGAAGGTGAAGAGGGTGCCGGAGTAACATTAATTTGATCGCAAGTAAAAAAATCAAGTTTTGGGCGGACAGAACGTTGCGGAAGTGGAGAAAGGTTGGGAGCTGTAGGCTGAAGCGATTCGGAAAGTTTTGATGGGGTAAACGGAGAAAGAAGCAAAGAAGAAAGGTTTGGGTAAAGGTTTTGTCTTTGAGAAGGTGCTGTTCTTGGCGTGCGTGTAATGGTCCGCAATTCATTTGCAATTCCATACAAAGTGGAATAGTTAGGTGGCAATGTTTCGGTCAGGGATTGGTTGAGATTTTCTGAGGAAGCTGACAATTCCATTTCAGGATCAGAAGAAGCTGGTAAATCTTTGCCTTCTTTTTTGGTTTCTTCTTTTTCTTTTTCCATTGTAATTGGTCTGCGAGGGGGGCTGTTTAAAACAAACGCGTACAATGCAAGCATAATAATGCGGCAGATGGTAAGAAAAATCCAATTAAAGCAACGGACTCCCCACTTGTTTAGAAAATTCCAAAGTTTGCGGACAAACAGTGGAATGCCAAAAACGTTTACAAAGATCGAATTGTAGATCATGTTGCCGAGAACATAGTTCAACGGCCAACGTTTGGACGAGCAGACAGCCCAGCAAGTGAAGAGGAGAAGGCCGAAAAGAAAAAGAAGAAGACAGCCGCCGACAAGACCAACCGCGACCGCTTCATCTTTTGAGAGTGAAGTTGCATCCTGGGTGCAGTTAAAAACTTGGCACCCATATTGCGCGCGAATGGTCTTGACAGGGCAAAGAGGAGGAAGGTTGGGAGTGAGGCAATTTTTGGTGTCGTAAATTTTGCATTGCCGAGTATAACTAGTAATCTATTTAGAAACACACTTCATTTTGAAAAGAAAGAAAAGAGAGAAAGAAAAGAAAAGTTGAATAGAAAAGACAAATTTAGTACCAACGTAAACTCAAAGTTTAAAAGTTGGAAAAGCAAGATAAGTACAAATTCTTATTGCAGCAAAGCAAACCAACGTAAACTCAAAGTTTAAAAGAAGGAAATGCTTAGGTTAAATAAATTTAAGACGGACGAACACAAATGGACGGACTGAAAAAAAAAAAAATGATTTAATTGTAATGTGCATAATTTATTTTAGCAAATATTATGGTTTAAAATTTTTGGTATATTTATAACCAACTCAATAAAATTATGCATTGAAATTAATAGTTAGCACATAATTATTAAGCACTGTTTTTAATGTTAAGTGTTTTTAGCACTGTCAGTTAGCACTATTTTTTTTGTTCTTTTTTTTGTTCTTTTTTTTGGCTTCCTCGATGAACTCTTTCTCGTTTCACGACTTTGTAGACCTGAAATTTTAAAAGATCTGTGTTAATACTTTAGAACAAATAAACGTAATTTATAAATACATTTGTGTATTGTAAAGTACAGTAAAATTTTTGAATAAATATTTTAAGCATTATGATACAACAGCATTAATAAAAAACCAATCAGCTAGCAGCATCTCAGCTCAAATAAAATAAACAACATTTAAATAAAAAACCCAAATTTTTTAAACCTTTTATTAAATATTTTATAATTATGTTATATTATTATATAAAACAAAATATGTCTCTTACTGCAGACATAGCTGACCAGTTCTATTTCTCACCTAAATTAGATACTGGCCGTAAATGAAATTGATCTTTTTAAATAAAAAAATCAATTTCCAATACATTGTATTAAATAATATTAAACTTAAATTGACCAATATATTAATTAAAACCTTATATAATTAACATTATTTATTATACCTTAATGAATTTAAATGACCAATATACCAATATATTAATTAAAACCTTATATTATTAACATTATTTATTATACCTTTATTTAAAAAAACAATTTAGTTAAAAAATGACCAATATACCAATATATTAATAAAAACCATAAAAAAAATTAAGACCAAGAATTTTTGATGGACAGAAAATTTTAATTTTGCTGTACCTTGTTGACCTCGTTGTCAATAAGGGACAAGATTTCACTGTCAGACTTCTTGCACCCTAACAAACACCGAAACTTGCCAAAATTCTTAAAAAAGGGCAAGACCAATATTACAATTAGTAAACTAAAAAAAACTTAATTAAAAAAATATGTTTTTAAATGCATGACAACATGCGGCCAAATGTCGAGGTTCAGTTGACGTTACTGAGCTTTCCCAAAAAATGCCCGTAACTAATGACATGAAAAAAGAAAAATTGAACCAGTTTTTAATATATTAAGGACACTTAATATTACAAAAATTTAAGTGTTAAGTAAGGGCGAAGATGCAAAAGCAGC